>JAABUS010000238.1_pt1 | contig 138703 bp, 125 predicted proteins | sample 5560161 | NCBI WGS metagenome assembly JAABUS01 (sample SAMN10711885, study PRJNA513376) | rock metagenome | isolation source: Antarctica rocks | place: Antarctica: Victoria Land, Trio Nunatak nord | collected 2016-01-04 | reverse complement strand
AGTTTAATATAAAAAATAAAGTTAAAACCGCTATTAAGAATATATATAATATTATTAACTTTAAGGTATTATACGTCTTTATCGCCTAAATATAATAACCGAATAATATTATTATTATATAATATTAGGCCGCCCCTAAAGTTAATAATACTATCGGCGCCCTTAAGCTTATCGTACTCTATAAAAGTAGAGCGATTATAGTTAATATAAACGGTAATACCGGTATCTAAAATCTAAAGTTTAGAAATATTAACTATAATATTTATAAAGGCGTAGTAGCGTTTTATATTTCCTAAATTAGAATTACCTTCGGTATTAGACCTCTAGCGCTTATTTAATTTATCGGATTTATTATCTTTACTTTTATTATTTTAGCTTTTATTATTATCGCTATTATCTTTAATAATAGCGTTATTATTACCTTTACCGCGGTCTTTACCGCGGCTACCTCGACCGCGCCGGCTACGGTCGCGCTAGTTATTATAACTAAGATTATTATACTAGGGCTTATTATAAATAATATAGTACCGTACCCGCCTAATAAAATTAATATAGTAGGGGTATAATCGAATAATTCCTTCCTAATTAGGCCCTTAGATACACTATAGTATTAAAGTATACACCGTAAATACTAGCTAGTTATAACTAGCGCTACTAGCCTATAAGTATAGTATATTACGGAAGCGAGAGATTACTATATTTAGGGTAGTCTTAATAGTACTATTAATATTAAATAAGTCGTAGTCTTTAGCGAATATTTTTTAGTAGCGCTAGTAATTAATACTAAAATTACGGTAGAACCACTAGACTATAAAGTTATTATTAAATTTAAAATAATTAAAGTTATAAAGCTCGTTATAGGCCTTTTAAAATTTACTAGCGTAATCGCTAAAACTATTATATTAACTAGTAGTAAACTGATTAAATTTAGTTAGTACCTTATATAAATAGCCGGAGTTATAAGGTTTAAATTCGTTTATAATAGTTATCTAAATTATAATAACGACCTTATCGTTCTTAATTTTAACGTAGGTTATAAGGGTAATAATACGACGGAGGATATTATAAATTATCTTATTATTAATAAACTATTAATACGTAGTATCGATATTATAGTTAGGTTTATTTACGTCTAGTTCTAGGGCTATAATAAATAGATCTTCGAAGTATTCCTATAAATCTATTATATTAAAATTATTATATATATCCTACTTCTATTTAATAAAGTCTTTTATTAAATTTAGAATTTCGATTTTAATAAATACCTAAATAGCCTTTACGAGTACCGATATATTAATAGTAACCTAGGTATAAGGCCGAATAGTTTAATATTATTAAGTAGTTCTAATATTGATTTAAAGTAACTAAAACCAACGAAGGAGTCGGATCAATAGCGGTATATATAAGGTACAAGGTATTAATATCTCTTTTATCGTTATATATATATACTTTATTACGGAGGTAGTCGATTATTTACCTAGTCTATTTAAAAGTACGGAGCTAGAGTCTTTAGAGGGTATATTATTATTTAGTAATTAAATAAAGAGGTTTAGCCTTAAGCTACTCTAGGTTTTATTTTTATTTTAATAATTATTATTATCGTAGTTATTCTAAATAACGAGGCTAAAAATTTAGAGGATAGTATATTTAGGATTTAACTCGCTATTACTTTATATAAGAGAATAAGGGTAGATAGCTTTAGTAACTATCTTAATAATAAAAGTTATAGTCGTAACTACGACCTATAATTATAGTTTATAGTGTTTTTCCCCCTAACTACGGAGTTATAAATTTATTCGTAACTACTAACGCTATTAACGCTATTAACGCTTATTTTTTTAAGGCGGTAAACGAGCTATAACGGTGATTAATTACGATTATTCTAAATTTTAAAAAGACCTTATAAACTTAAAGCTATAGTACGCTAGTAATGATTATAATAAGTTATATAGAAATATTAATAATAATAAATAGCTATTATATATAGCTACCCTTAAGGTATTAATTTAAATATATATAAAATACGCTAATATTAACTGATTACGGCGATTAATTACTCCCTAGTATAATAATTAACTACTTTCTAGTAGCGCTTCGCTTATTAATTATTTTTTAGCGGTGTATAAACTCTTTATAAATAATTTAACTACTCTTTAATAGCGATTCGTTTATTAATTATTTTCTAGCGGTATATAAACTCTTTATAAACGATTTAGCCACTCTCTAGCGTATATTATATAATATAATTAACTACTTTCTAGTAGAGGCGGGGCCGGCGGAACTATATTCTAGGTACTAAACCCCTTATTTAAAAATTTCTTATAGGCGTAATCTAGTACGTCCTAAATATAATTATAATAATATAATAACGCCGTATTACTACCATTAATACTATAATAATATAATAAGTCTATAGCGGATATATATATAGAGCCCGGGCTTATAACCTATTAAACTATAATAAATAGAAATACTTCTTAATTAATTATCTATAGAGGATAAAAGCGAATATACGTATAAGACCCTAATACTAAGTATTACCAAGTATCTACTTAGTCAGTAGTTACTAAGTAGTCCTACACTCCTGTATTATAATATAATTTTCTAGAAATAATTATTTCTAGCGCTTTATTAAATATATTAAGGAGTATAAAAAACTTATATAACTTTAGCTCTAAATAATCGCTTTTCTTCGATTTCTTAAGAATTATTATATTAATTTTTTTAAAATACCTCGGGTAGTATCCCTATCTAAGGTAGGCCTAGAATAAATAAATAATAATATCTATTACTCCCGTTTTTATTATAATTTTCAAGAATCGGTTCGGGATTTTAATTATTCCTAGCGTTTTATCGGTAGCTAGGTATTATATTACTTTATATACTTTTATCTTAATTATTTCCTAGTTTATTCTAACGGGCTTTAAGTACTTTATTCCGTCGATATTATTTAGGTTTATTATCGGTAGGGGGGGGAATAATATCTTTTATAAAAATTTTACTTTACCCTCGAAATCTCTAGTTTTTCCTCCTTTATTATTTTTAATAATTAGGAATTAAAACAGTTTTTTAAAATAATTATTTTTCTTTTTTTTTATCTCGCGAGCTTTTATACTCCCGCTAGTTTTAATAAAACTTTATATATACTCTCCCGCTAAAAGAATATTTTCGTTTTTCGAATTATATATATTCTTTTATTATTTACCGTATTTAGGGCCTCCCCCGACTAAATATTTTAATTTTATTTATACTCTTTTATATATTTCTTTACCTTTAATATAATATTAGTATAACGGGAGCTCTAATAAAATTTAGCTCTTTAATATAAACGGGTTTATAAAATCGTAAACTTAATAATTTTTTAGAAATCTTTTATTATCTTATTTAAATATTAATTAATATCTTCGTTATTTTTAAACTCTAGCTTCTCTAGTACCTAATAAAGAGATTTTACGCCCTATTATATTTTCTTTTAAATAACGTTATCCTTAATCTTCTTTTAAATATAACGAGTATATAATATTACCTCTTTTTACGTCTACTCGAATTCCGTTACTACTAGTCTATAATCGGAGTTATAATATAGGTCTTCGCGGATTATAAAGTTATTTATAGCCTAGTATACTCCTTTTATAAAAAATAATAAATTAATTATATTTTTTTATCCTCGGGCTTTCTATATAATAGATATTTTTAATAATTCTAATTTTATTTCCCTCGACTTTATTATCCCTAGGAGATAGTTAATTATAATATAATATATATATCGCCTAGTATTATTTTAGTTAAGGTAGTAAAGATTAAACTCTTTTAAAAAAAAATATTCGCCTTCCTCTACTAGCGTTTCCTTTAGTAATAATAATATTAACGGACTATTAATCGAGGTATACTATATTAATAATAAATTATATATGTTATAGATTTATACCTCTTTATAATAAAGGATTCCTCGCCTAGTAGTATCCTCCTCTTTAATTTTATCCGATTAAGATTCCTTTTTATTTCTTCGCCCTTTTAATATAATCTTTATAAAGTATAAATTATCTTTATAGTAGACTAGCTCCTAGTTATTTATATCGTTTTATTTATATAGAAATACATACGGGTCTTTAGGCCTCTTTTGTATATTAAATAGAAATAATTAATACTATTATTATATAACGCCTAGGTAATAGGGTTCTAACTAGGCTCTTAAATAACTAAAATATCGATATTTTTAATTTATTTATTTTAGAGTAATTTTATTATTAGTTTTAATTCCTTTTTAATATTATATTATATAACTCTAAATTAAGTACTATAATTTATTACGCGTTAATATCGTATTTATAAATTCCTTATTTATTTCCTAGTTACCTAGTAGTATTAATTCTAGCCGGTTTTTATTTAATTAATCGAATATTATTCTTAGGAGGTTATTTAGGACTTAGAGGATTATTTACCTACGTATTATTATTAATTTATTATTTTATCTCGGCCTCTTTATTTTCCTAGGTATAATAATAATATCTTAGACTTTATTAATTATATTTATTATTATTTTCCTCTTCCTCGCGCCTTTAACCGGTATTAATATAAATTTATTATTAATTAATTATACCTAGGAGCTTAAGGTTATTATCCTCGATAATACCGCGAATTATCTAGGTTTATTCTTTAATCTTTATTAAATTCGGTATATCTTTTTTTACCTAATTAAGTACGCTCTACTCTAGGATTTATAATATTTAAAGTAAACCGCGTAACGCTTTTCCTTCGGGCTTTTAATAGTTTTATATATATCCTATATTTAGGCTAGTTCTTATAAATTAGGGCTATATAGTCGTACCTCTAGTAATTAAAATACTACCTCGGGTTATTTATTCTCTTTTATCTCTTATATAATAGTAGTTATTCGCTTTTTAGGAACCCGTCCGTTATTAATTTATTTACTATATCTAGGTCCGGGATTTTAAGAAAGAATATTAAATATTTTTTCTCGCGGTCGTATTTATCTAGTTTAAAGGCGAATCTTAATTATTTTATATTTATAATATCTAATCCTAGGTATAACCTATAATTATTCTTTTATAATATCTTTATTACTATTTTTTAATTATTTATATCGACGGCCTCCTTCCTTATATTATATATTATTATTATATAAATTTATCTTAATATTCTCGCCGAGGGGTTAATATTTTTTATTTATTTAATTATTTTCTTTAACTTTTATTTTACCTTTATTATTATATAATATAAAATAAAGTTTCCTTTTATTATTTATTTTATACCGATAATCGACTCTATTATTAAATAGACTCCGTTCCGGAATATTTTAATTAATTAAAAATTAATTATTTTCTTAAATTATCCTTTAGCTTTAGTATTATTTATTTTAATTATTAAGTATTTCGCCTTCGCGCTAGTCGTTATTATAGGGGGAGGGGGGTTTATTTCGGCTATATACTTTAATAAAATAAATATATTTCTACGGGTAATATTAGCCTAGCTTTATATTAATAATATAAATATACTCCTCGCCCTAAATTTTTAAACCTTTTATTTTAGCGACTTTATTTAGGTTAATTAAAACGTAGATTTTTCTACCGATTTTTATATATAATTAAGAATTATTCCTAGTATAATCTATATTAATTATAGTTTACGATATATTATTTATTATACCTCCTTATACTTTATATCTTTTATAGTCTTTATTATAGTTATTATTAATTCTTCTAATATTTTTATACTCTTTTTATATTCTTTTATTTAATTACCCGTCCCCTTTATTTATTATAATATCTTCGTTATATTAAAACGCGTTAATAGCCCGCGTCTACCCTTTATCTTAATATTTTAAATTTTATCTTTATTATCTTTATTTCTCTTTATCTTAACTGATTTCGTACCCCTAGTAGAATTTTCCTCGTTATATAATACCCGTATTTTAAGATCTTTTTAACCGATATTTATTTAACTTAATTCTTTTATATCTAAAAATCCGGTCGGGTTTTTATTTCTCTTTATTCTTTTAGGATAAAGATTTCTTTAAGAGTTTATTATTTTTCGATTTTATAATATAATCGCCGATATAATTAATAATCTTTATTTTTTTCTTTAAATATTTATTAGAGTAATAGCCGAATTTATAATAATTAAAATATTTAATATTCTTAAAATTCTTATCGCTCCTACGAGTTATATACGTTTTATTTATATTTCTATAACTATTATTATTAGAACCTTATCCTCTTATATTAGATTTATTTTTAATATCTCCGCTCTTTAACCCCTTTTTATACCTTTTCCGCGGTTTTAATTAATTATCCTAATTATTATCTTATATCTTAAAATCCTAATTAAGATTATATTTATAATATATTATAAATAATATAAATGCGGTTCGCTTAATAAAAATACTTTAGGCTCGGTTAATTTCTTTTAAAATATCGGGTCTTAAATAAGTTATTAGATAAATTATTTATTATTTTTTATTATAGGGAGGTAGTTCGGTTTCTAGGGTATTAAAATAAATATCGAAATCTTATATTAATTAATTATTCCTTTAATATATATATTAATATTTAAGATTTATATTTATAACTCGGTTTATAGGGTCCTCGATTATATTAAATAAATAGTCCGAAAAGAACTCTTATATTAATATATCTATTAGATAAAGTTCTTTATATTTATTTTATAACTTCTTAATTTACCCTTTTAAATAAAGTATTATATATAAAATCTTTTTTTTATTTATTTAAAAGTTTACGGGCGTTAAACGAAACGTAGTCTCTATATTATAAATTTATTCTCGATAATTTTACGGATTCTTCGTATAAAAATCTTATAGTTTTGATAATTATAAATTAACTTAATTTATATTAAGACTGATTTAATTATAATCTACCGTCGGGCCGGTTTTATCTTTTATATTTAATTTTCAAAAATTATCTTCGACTTCCTTATCTCCTTTATTTACGATAATATATCGTAGATTTTCGATATTCTTTTAAATTATAATAATAGAGGCCTCTTTTTCGAGGGCTTTCTATTTACGTTTTAATTTTATAAATTATTAATCTATCGTTAAATTTATATTCTCCGGTAAATCTCTTATATTTTTATTTAGAGTATTAATCTTATATATCTCGCCTTCGGGATAATTATTTTTAAAGAGGTTTTTTATATTTTTAACGAATTATTACCTAAAAAGATTAAAAGAAATTAAAATTATTAAGTTATAATATCTAGGGTATTAATAATAATACTAAAATAAATATAAAACCTTAGTAGGAGAATAATCTTTATATTTAAATAATAGAATTAATCTCAAAGATTTAAAGCGAGGGCTCCGAGTCTTTTATTTCTAAAGAGACTTTAGAGTACCGGAAACTATAATATAATATTATAATATAAATAACTTAACCACGCTATATACTTTCTTTATAGGATCTATATACTATAATTAATAGTTATTATAAAGCTAGTCTTGATATAATATAATAGAAGATTAAATTCTATATATATTTATTCCTCGGTTTTATTAAGCCGCTTAGGTTATTTCCTAATAATTTTATCCTAGGTTTTATTTATCTATAACTCTTTAGCCTTTTATAACTCTTTAGTCTTTTATAACTCTTTAGTATTTCCTTAACTCTAGTTATCTTATTATAATATAATTAAAGAGTTATTACGAGACTTTATACTATCTTAATAAATAGAGGGCCTCTTTTAACTAGTTATTATAAAGTTTATAAAAGACTTTTAAAGTATAATAAATTATTTTTAAAGAGTTATAAAAAGTTTTAAAATATAATAAACTATTTTTAAAGAGTTATAAAAGACTTCTAAAGTATAATAAATTATTTTTAAGGAATTACGGAAGTCTTATAGGGTATAATAGACTAAGGTATAATAAAAACCTTCTATTAAAACTAGTAATACGACTAAGTTTTTAATAATGAATATTTATTTTATAAAAGGGGGTTTAAGGAAGGATTAGATTAAAATTAAACTTCTTTAATTTAAATTTTTCTTAATAAATTTTATAATAAAAGAATTTAATTTTAATTTTTTTAGGATTATTAAAAAGTAAAATATATTCCGCCTTTAAACTTTATTTAGGTCTCGGTTTTATCGATAAATATTATAATTAAATATAGTTTTTATTAATTTATCTCTTAATTCCCCGTTCTTAGATATAAAAGGTTTATTAAGTATAAATAATTTAATTTACTACCGAGATCTTTTCTTCCTAGGTATTAGGACTTTAAAAAGTTTCGATATAGAAATAGTTTTTTAGGATCCGCCTCTAGCTATAAATACTATATAATTAACATAACTTTACGATAATAAATAGGATAGAGATTTAGTATAAAAAATTAAAAAATAGAATAAATAAAGAACTAAATAATGAATATAATATCCGATCCTATAATAAGATATAGTAGGCGCGGGTTATTCCGCTATTTTAAGCTAGTATAAATTTAATATAATATATAGTAATATTTATACTACCTTAGTATTTTTTTAGGTATATAAAAGTCTTACTTCGTTAAAAGAGTATACCGCTATTATTAAATATAAAATAAGAATATACAAATCTATAAATCTTATTAAAATATATATTTTTTCTATACCTTAGTCTTTTATTAATTAATTATTATCTCCGATTATTTATTTAATATTATTATAACTCGTTAATATCTATTAAACTCGTTGAGGTCTATATATTTTTTAATTATTTATTTCCTTTCTTTTTTCTTTAAAAACTCCGACGTTCTTATAACTCCTACTCTAGTTAATATATAAAAGGCTTTATTAATTATCTCTTCTTTTAGTATTAATTATTAAAGACTTTATTTATATTTCATTTTAAATTTAATACTATTAAAGACTTTAGTTATATTTTATTTAATAATTAATAATATTACTAGAAGTCTTTAGTTATACTTTACCCTTAATTTACCGAAGGTTATTATTCGTAGTCTTTTATAATTATACCTAAGTACTTTAGTTAAAGATACTAGTAAATATATATTAATATTTAAAAAACCGGACGCGCTAAGACGCGAATTAGGGTTCACGATAATAAAAGAGATAAAAAAAATTATCGAGGGTAAACGGTTTAAACTCTTTTTCGACGAGTATACGAAAATTTAAATTTATTTATAATGAGTTTATATAAGGTAGTCTAGTAGAGGTAGACTATAAAGAGTTAATTTAAAATATATAAAAATAAAGTTTATTAACGGTAAAAGAGCCGGTAATAATAAATTCTTTTACGTCGGTAAATCGAAAACCGGCTCTAGCGGCTCGAGGTTTAAAAGTAAATTACTTTAGGCGCCCGAGGTAAATTTAGGGCGCCCGAACTACCCCGAGCGCCCGAGGCCGCTATAAGATAAGCGTCGGGCTCCCTACGAGTATACCTTAGTTTAAGCCCGGAGCTTCAGAGGCCCTAACCTTAGAAAATCACGTGATTTACCACCTAAAAATTTTAAAAATCTTGATATTCCATGATCGCCTCTATCGACGGTAGCGAACCCCTAGAACCACCCCTAACGCCAGCAAATTTTTGATCCCCGGAATCGATCGATTCCGGCGAAATCCTCGCGGGGGTGACGCGCAGGCCATGCGCCAGGGCATGCGCCAGGGTATGCGCCATGGCATGCGACAGTTATGGGGGTGCGACAGCGACAGGGCCATGACCATGAGTAGAATAGGGCCATGGCCATGAATGGAATAGGGCTATGGCCATGAGTGGGGCCATGAATGGGGGCCTAGGCCATGAACAGGGGCCATGGACGGGGTTCAAAGTTAGTGGCGCACCCCCAATTTAGCACCCGTTAGTGGCGGTTTTAGGCTTGCTCGGTATACGCCTGAGTGGCCCGGCCCTAGGCCCCTTGGCTGTATACCTCGGGCGCACGTCGAGTCGGTAGATAGGTATCGCGTTTAAGGCTCCTAGGGCGCCCGTCGAGCGCCCTAAATCATAATCGAGCCACTTTTCGTTTTACCGACGTATAAATACCTAGATAAGAACTCTCAGGATAGTATCAACTATTATATTATAATATTATACGATATCCGAGAGGTTAATTTAAAGAGTCTTTAGAGTTTATTCTATAGAAAGGGTTTCTTAAAGGCGGAAATATATATTGGAATATAAAAGTATAGAACTATTTAGTAATTACTTAGTAAGTAGATACTTAGTAATACTTGGTATTAGGGTCTTACACGTATGTTTACTCTTATTCTCTATAGATAATTAATTAAGAAGTATTTCTATTTATTATAGTTTAATAGGTTATAAGCCCGGGCTCTATATATATATCCGCTATATACTCACTATATTATTATAGTATTAATGGTAGTAACACGGCGTTATTACGTCATCGTAACTATATTTAGGACGCACTAGATTACGCCTATAAGAAATTTTTAAATAAGGGGCTTAATACCTAAAATGTAGTTCCGCCGGCCCCGCCCCTACTAGAAAGTAGTTAATCGTATTATATAGTATACGCTAAAGAGTGGCTAAATCGTTTATAAAGAGTTTATATACCGCTATAGAATAACTAATAAGCGAAGTATTACTAGAGAGTAACTAAATCGCTTATAAAGAGTTTATATACCGCTAGAAAATAATTAATAAACGAGGTACGCTACTAGAAAGTAGTTAATTACTATACTAGGAAATAATTAATCGCCGTAATCGGTTAATATTAGCGTATTTTATATATACTTTAATAAATACCTCAAGAGTAGTTATATATAATAGTTATTTATTATCGTTAATACCTTTATATAATTTATTATAATCGTTACTAGTATACTATAGTTTTAAATTTATAAGGTTTTTTTAAAGCCTAGAATAATTATAACTAATTATCGCTATAGCTCGTTTACCGCCTTGAAAAATAAGTATTAATAGCGTTAATAGTATTAGTAGTTAAGAATAAATTTATAACTCCGTAGTCGGGGGGAAAAATATTATAAACTATAACTATAAATTATAGTTACGACTATAACTCTTATTACTAAAGTAATTATTAAAGTTATTTACCCCTATTTCTTTATATAAAGTAATAGCGAGTTAAACCCTAAATATACTATCTTTTAAATTTTCAGCCTCGTTATTTAGAATAATTACGATAATAACGACTACTAAAACGAAAGTAAAATCTAGAGTAATTTAAGGCTAAACCTCTTTATTTAATTATTAGATAATAACGTACTCTCTAAAGACTCTAGCTCCGTACCTTTTAATAGATTAAATAAATAGTCGACTACCTCCGTAATAAAATATATATGTACGACGATAAAAGAGATATTAATATAATATATATATACCGCTATCGATCCGACTCCCTAGCTAGCTTTAGTTATTTTAAATTAATACTAGAACTACCTAGTTATATTAAGTTATTCGGCTGTATATTTAGGTTATTATTAATATATCGGTATTCGTAAAGGCTATTTAGATATTTATTAAAATCGAAATTTTAAATTTAATAAAAGGCTTCGTTAAATAGAAGTAGGATATATATAATAACTTTAATATAATGAATTTATAGGAATACCTTGAAGATCTATTTATTATAGTTCTAGAACTAGACGTAGGTAAACCCAACTATAATATCGATACTATATATTAATAGTTCACCGATAATAAAATAATTTATAATATCCTCCGTTATACCGTCGCCCCTATAACCTACGCTAAAATTAAGAATAATAAGGTCGTTATTATAGCCTAGATAATTATTATAAACGAATTTAAACCTTATAGCTCCGGCTATTTATATAAAGTATTAACTAAACTTAATTAATTTACTATTAATTAATACGATAGTCTTAGTAATTATACTAGTAAGTTTTAAAAGGCTTATAACGAGCTTTATAATTTTAACTACTTTAAGTTTAATGATAACTTTATAGTCTAGTAGTTCTACCGTAACCTTAACTTTAATTATTAGCGTTATTATAAAATATTCGCTAAAGACCACGATTTATTTAATACCGATAATACTATTAAAACTACCCTAAATATAGCGATCTCTCGCTTCTATAATATATTATACCTATAGGCTAGTAGTACTAGTTATAATTAATTAGTACTTATTATATATACCTTAATACTATAGTGTATTTAAGGACCTAATTAGGAAGGAATTATTCGATCGTACCTCTATTATACTAACTTTATTAGGCGGGTATAGTACTATACTATTTATAATAAACCCTGGTATAATAATCTTAGTTATAATAACTAGCGCGACCGTAGCCGGCGCGGTCGAGGTAACCGCGGTAGAGAACGGTAGGGGTAATAATAATATTAAAAATAATAACGATAATAATAGAAACTAAAATAATAAGAGTAAAAATAATAAATCCGATAAATTAAATAAGCGCTAGATGTTTAATCCCGAAGGTAATTCTAATTTAAGAAATATAGAACGCTACTACGCCTTTATAAATATTATAGTTAATATTTCTAAACTCTAGGTCTTAAATACTAGTATTATCGTTTATATTAACTACGATTATTTTATTTTTATAAAGTATAATAAGCTTTAGGGCGTCGATAGTATTAATAATTTTAAAGGCGGCCTAACGCTATATAATAACAACGTTATTCGGCTATTATATTTAGGCGATAAAGGCGTATAATACCTTAAGATTAATAACGTTATATACGTTTTTAATAGTGGTTTTAATTTAATTTTTTACGCTAAACTCTAACGAGCTAGTTACCCCCTAAACTTTATTTTTAAAGGGATCTCTATCGGATTTAAAGGAATTACTATAATCCTATAAAACTATAACCTTTATATTCTATATATAAATTAATAATAGTTAATATTAGTTACTATTAATACTAAAGCCCTAATTTAATAGTACGAGAGACTCGGTTATTTAGGGAAAGATAATATAGTATAGTTATTTAAAATAGTTAACGGTATCGATTTATTAAAAGTTAAAGGCGATAACGGCTATAAGACCTATAATATTATAAAGATATTTATTTATTCGTATAAACGCAGCCTATAAAAGGACCGTTTCGAATACGATATTATTTATAGTAATATTATTAATCTTAGGGCCTATAGCTTCGGCTTTATAATTATTTATATTAATAATAAATTTAAATATAGCTACTACTACTTTATATCTAATAAAATAAATATATTTAGCGCCTTTTATAACTATAGGTCCGTTAAAGAATATAACGACTACTATATTTATTACCTTTATACCGATAAAGATTTTATATATATTAATAGAGTATTCGCCGACTATTAATATAAATATATTATTATCTAGAGTTATTTTATCCCTAGGAACCTCTAGATAAATAATATATTAAAATATATTAACTAAACTTTACTCTAGAAGGTATATACTTTACTAGATAATAATAATCTCAATAAAATACGAATTCTAAAGTTTATCTCGATTATAAATTAGCTCCGAAATCGGTTTTTTATCGCTATAATAAATATTACGCCCTATAAAGGCTCTACTAGAATATATCTTAATTTATTATATTTACGTAATATTAATTAAATCGGCCTATATTAAAACCGCTATATTATAAGTAAAAACTAGTAGAAGTTTATTTAACGTAATACTAAAGGCGCCCTCGTTAGGTATAAGGGTAATTATTTCTATCGAATATTAATATTTATAAATAAAGTACTCTGCTTTACCTAGATTTAATAGACCGAGGACTATTATATTAGAAATAAATATACTACGATATAAATACCACTAGTTAATAAAATCTCTAGAATAATTCCCCGTTAAGGGGGCGATATTATAGTAAAATATAAAAATACCTTAGGCCTATATAAACCTTTTATTAATATAAAATTAAATATCGATAACTACGGGTATAATAATAGTAGCTCTAAATTTATTATAGCCCCTTTATAGCGACCTATTAAACGCGTTATCTCGTTATAGTTATTAAAATTAAGAGTTAATATACCTAGCCCTAGCCTATAAGCGCTATAACTATTATTAATTATAAACGATATAATATCGCGAGTAATAATACTAGAGTCCTCGAGTTTTAATTTATTAGATAATATAAATCCGGTTTAATATTCCCCCGCCTCCGCCTCGCCCGTAATATTAATAAGAGTATTTAATAGGTATTTAAAGCTACGCGAATTTACCTTCTCCCCCGACTTAATAATACTACTAGTTAAGGCGCTATTATATAAATTATATAAACCTAAAATATATAAAGAAGTTATAACTAATACCTTAAATAAAATATATTAATAATTTAGTATAGAGGTTGAAATTAATTTACTTTTAATTAATAATACCTAGATACTAGCTAATTTACCTTATAATCGAAAAATCCTTCGCGGTAAATAGGTCTATAAGCTTAAACGTAGTATTATTAATAAAATAACTCGTTATAAAGCCCGCTAGGTTATACGTAGCTTTAAATAATACTAAGGAATCGATTTTAATAAGATATTTACCTCTATAATTAAGCCTATAAATTATAAAGTACTACTATCTAGGCCTTCCGCCAAGACTTAAGTCGGTTAAACTTCGGTTATAAAATAGTTGGACACTAGTTCCTAGAGGGTTTTAGGATTTTTAATAATTAGAATACCCTTCTTAAACCGTTATCAAACAGTCGGGAACCTATTGATTATTATTAATTACGTCGGAAAATTCCTAACGGTCGTTAAACGGTTTTTAGACAGTTTATATCATAAGTAAATTATTCGTTATAAATAAGTTAATTATTATAAGTAAATTACTATTTTAATATTATTAAGGTATTATATCCGTAAGCCATATCGCCTAAAAGACTATTTATATTATATATATCTATAAAGCTTATTATAAATAGTAAAGAAATAAAGGTCGTGTAAAAGCCTTCCGCTAAAGTAGATACTTTAAAGTACTATAAGAGCGTAAATAAATATTAAAAGTAATATAGGCCTAAATAATACGGATACTAATAGTAGCCTTCCGTAGTACCTACTATACTAATTATTAGAAGTATCGCTATTATTGTTATTAACCTAGTTATTATTATTATTATCCTAGTTATTACTATTATTATCCTAGTTATTACTATTATCGTCCTGGTTATTACTATTATTAGTAGCGATATATTCTATATTAATAAAGTCCCCGCTGGTATTACCGCTCGTAATATCTTATTCCGAATTATTTATAATATTATTAGTATTAGTATTCCTAATTCTAACTCTATTAACTCTATTAACTTTATAATCTAAATCGATATCAGACGTATCCGAGTCTTTATTAATATTTAATCTTGGTCGGCGTTTATTCTAGATCGTACGTAGGATAGTCTTTAGTAGGTAATTATAAATATTTAATTAAAAGTTATCTTTATTATATAAGGTATTAAATAGGTCGAGGAGATACCAGTTATCGTATTTAAATTATTATTAATTAAAGGGCTACTTCTTATGAAACTCGGTTATATACTAATAAATAACTAGCTGAAGAAAGGCGTCTAGGATAATTATAAATAAAATAATATATATACGGAAGGCTTTAATAACTATATATATTTTAGGAATTATAACCCTTCGGATTTAATTTTATTAAAGTCTACTATATTAATAGTAAATTTAAATATTAATTCTAGTTATAATTTATTATACTTTTAATTAATAATACTCTTAAAGGTTTTAAAAATAACTAGTTTTAAAAACTAGTTACGGCGGCTTAGTCTTAAGATTATAATAAATTGTTATTACTATTTATTAGCGGCCGAGAGGATAGTCGTTTTTTATTATTTATAGTATATTTAAATCCTTTTCCGGGCCTCCCTATATATAGGATCGTTAGATTTCATACCTAGAAAGACGGCCCGTATAGGTTTATTAATATAAGTATTAGATAAATACACTAAAAAATAACGTCGAGTAAGAAGATTAAGTTCTATATATATTTATTCCTTAGTTTTATTAAGCCGCTTAGGTTACTTCTTAATAATTTTATCCTATTTAATATCCTTATTTATTTATAACTCTTTAGCCTTTCCTTAACTCTAGCTATCCTATTATAATATAATTAAAAAGTTACTACGAGACCTTATATTATTTTAATAAATAGTGGATATTTTCTAGCTAGCTATTATAAGGTTTATAAAAGATTTTTAAAATATAATAAACTACTTTTAAAGAGTTATAGAAGACTTTTAGAGTATAATAAACTACTTTTAAGGAGCTATAAAAGACTTTTAAAATATAGTAGATTATTTCTAAAGAGCTACGGAAGACTTTTAGGGTATAATAAACTAGGGTATAATAAAAACCTTCCGTTAAAACTAGTATTATAACTAAGCTTTTAATAAGAGGGATTTATTTTATAAAAGGGGGTTTAAGAGAGGATTAAATTAAAATTAAATTCTTTTAACCTAAGCTTTTATTAGCTAGCTCTTATATAAAAGAATATATTATTTACTTTTTTAGGACTATTAAAAGGTAAGGTATCTTCCGCCTTTAAATCTTTATTTAGGTCTCGCTTTTATCGACGAGCGTTATAATTAAATATAGTTCTAGCTAATTTATCTCTTAATTCCCCGTTCTTAAATATAATTAATTTATTAGGTATAGATAATTTAATTTATTACCGGGATCTCTTCTTCCTAGGTATTAAGATTTTAAAAGATTTCGACGTAGAAATAATTTTCTAGGATCCGCCCCTAGTTATAAATACCGTATAATTAAAATAACTTTATAATAATAAATAGGATAGAGACTTAATATAGAAGATAAAAAAGTAGAATAAATAAAGAGTTAAATAATAACTATAATATCCGATCCTATAATAGAGATATAGTAGGCGCGGGTTATTCCGTTATTCTATACTAGTATAATTCTAATATAATATATAATAATATCCATACTACTTTAATATTTCTATAAGTATATAAAAATTTTACTCCGTTAAAGAGGGTACCCCGCTATTATTAGATATAAAATAAAAATATATAAACCTATAAACCTTATTAAAATATATATATTTTCTACGGTCTTTTATTAGTTAATTATTATTTCCGATTATTTATTTCGTATTATTATAACTCGCTAGTACCTACTAAACTCGCTAAAACCCGTATACTCTTTAATTCCTTATTTCCCTTCTCTTTCCCCTAAAAACTCCGACGTTCTTATAACTCCTACTTTAGTATAATATATAAAAGGTTTTATTAATTATCTCTTCTTTTAATACTAGTAACCTTATTATAATATCGATTATTAAAAGCTTTATTTATACCTTACTCTAAATTTAGTATTATTAAAGACTTTAGTTATATCTTATTTAATAATTAATAATACTACCGGAAGCCTTTAATTATACCTTATTTATTAATTAATAATACTATTAGAAGTCTTTAGTTATATCTTACCTTTAATTTACTAAAGATTATTATTTATAGTCTTCTATAGTTATACCTACCTTAGTTAAAAACGTTGGTAAGCGTATATTAATATTACGGAAACCGGACGCGCTAAGACGCGAATTAGGATTCACGATAATAAAGGAGATAAAAGAGTTTATAAAGAGTAAACGGTTTAAACCCTTTTTCGACGAGTATATAAAAGCCTAGATCTATTTATAATAAGCCTATATAAGGTAATCCGGTAGAGGTAGAGTATAAAAAGTCGGTTTAGAGTACGTAAAAATAAGATTTATTAACGATAAAAGGGCCGGTAATAATAAGTTCTTTTATAAATACCTAAATAAGAATACCTAGAATAATATCGACTATTATATTATAATATTATATAATATCCGAGAGATTAATCTAAAGAGTATTTAAGGCCTATTTTATAAAAAGGGCTTCTCGGAGGCGGAAATATATATTAGGATCTAGGTCTTAATTAAATATTAAGAATATATTTTTATATCTTTACGAAGATTAAAGGCTTCTAAACCTATAATATCTATTAAGCGGTCTACTCCTATTATTAATAAAGATAAAGAGTAGCCTAATTTTAATAAAGATTAATTTATATTTAATAAAGATTAATTTATTCTTATTAAAGATTAAGAGTAAAACGAAGATAATATTTTTTAACCGCTATAAGGTTTCGATACTAAAAATATTATCGAGAATATTAGTATTAAGGTTAAATTATAATACCTAGAAAATAAATAATAAATAATCGTACTACTTAATTTTTTATCTTCTAATAATAACTACTTCTTATTAATTTATACTCTATTTAATACCGAGCGTATATATATTAAGAATAATAACAAAATTTCGATATCTCTAAAAGATTTTAGAAAACTTAATTAATAAATTAAATTATAAAATATTATAACGATATTTAAGGCTTTAGGGAGAAATTAGTTTTCGTTATTAACCTCGATAATTTAGTTTTAGAAGAATAAACTATTATATTTAAAGAATTAATTTAAGATCTTAGCGAAGATTTATTAATTTATAATAACTTCGATAACGTAGCTAGAGATAACTTCGATAAATAATAAAAATAATTAGATAATATTAATTTTTAGTAGGAAGATATTAAGGTAGTATATAAACTATTAAAAATATTTTAAAAAGGGTTTATAATAATCTTTTATATACCGGGTATATCGTTATTTTAAATACTCGAATTCTAGTAGCTAGTAACCGTTAAGGCGATTATTAATTTCTATAATAATTAATTAAAAAGTTATATTTTAATAAATATAATAGGGCTAGGTAAAACCTAGGTTATTATATACTTCCTACTATTTATAAACCCCTAACTAACTCTCTACGGAAGGTTTTATACTCTATTTATACTATACTTTACCGAAGGCTTCCGCGGCTTTATATTTTATTTATATTATACTTTATTAAAGCCTTTCACTAATAGTATTAAATCGGATATATTATCGTTAAACTAATCCTTATTCTTATACCTAAGAAACTTATTATTTAATAAATTATATAAACCCTAGGAAAGTTCAGCCTCTATAGATACTAGGGTAATATAAAGAGATATAAATTAGTAGTAGGCGATAGGGCTATAAAGGGTAGACTTATATAAAAGTATTTATTTTTAATAAAGAGGTTAAGAATTACTATATTATCGTCGTAAATTTATATAGTACCTTTATCGCCCGTTATAGGCCAAGTATATAATATTTATAACGTATTAATTCAAAAGGTTAAACGAAGATAAAGATAGATATTAGGATAAACGAATTAAATAAGCGATAGCTCGATCGCCTTAATTATTACTTTAAATATATAATAATAAATAAAGTTTATTTAATTAAATAACTCTCGAGTAAAGAATCTACTATTATTTAATAATTAAAGGTAAATTTCTATATTCTTATAATAACTACTCTAATCCCGAATAATATCGACGATTAGCGTAACTATATATTATTTCTTAAAATTAAAGATATTAATACCTAATAAAAGGAATAATCCCTTCGAGAGATAAACTTTAAAGAGGATTTAAATTTATATAAATTTAATAATAACTATATAGCCGCGAAACTATAAATAACTTCGAGAGTATTAAAAGATTAAGTTTATATAATAAGAATTATACCGGCTAAAAAGGGTCTCTATATAACTAAGGTTTAGAAAAACTATATAATATATCGGATTTACTTAAGTTAAATATTATTCAACGGAGGTATAATAATTAGCTCGCGGTTACTAAAAGTATAAATTATATTTATTAATTATATATATAACGTAGAAGAAAAGGAGAAATATAAGGTTATAGAAAATAAATTACTAGGGAATCTAATTATAACCGGATCCGGGAAAATAAAACCTAAATAGTTATTAACCGTCTATAAGAAACTTTCTATATCTACGATATTATTATTATTACCGTTACTCGACGATATATATAATCTTAAGGCGATAAACCTAAAGAAAATATTTAATAAATAATTATTATCGGTAAATCTTAAAAGTAAATATTAGTATACTCTAAGTATTATTAGCCCTATTAGAAAACCGTCTACGGGTTTACGCTAAAACTTTATATTAAATACCGACCCGAGGTTTAATAGGATTAATAAATTAGGGGTCCGGGTAGGGTCCTATTAATAAATAGTACTTACTATCAGTAGGTTCAGTAACTCGATAAATCGTTAGTAATTTTAAATATTAGACGAATAGGCCCATTACATACCCTATTATATACGCATTAGTATACGTATTAGTATACGCCATAGTATGGGTTATAGTATGGGCCATAGTATACCCTATAGTATGCGCAATGGCGTGCGCAGCTTGCGTATACCATTAAATAGCATGCGAATGGCATACGCAAAGGTATCCTGAATAGTATGCGATATGCGCCCCCCGCAGCAGCCCCTAAAACATCAGACGAAAGCCCCCCATGGTATGCGCAATCATGGCATACGCCAAGGCATGCGCCATGGCATGCGACATGCCATGGTATTCATGTGCGTATACTCCCCGGATGTGCCTCGGTGACGCCCCCGCGAGAACTTTCGCCAAAACTTATTATTCCGGGCCTGGTAGGTCGCTGGCGTTAATAGTCGTCGCTAAGGGTCGCTACCGTTAATGGCGTCGATTATAGAACTTTATTTATTTCAGCCCTATTATAGGGCTGAGCTGCTGTTAGTATATTAACGGTATATATAAGTTACTAAAGTTACTAATCCGGCTGAAACTAACCTGGAGTTATTAAACTTATTAAAAGTAACCTACCCGGACCCTTAATTTACTAAACCTACTAATAGGACGCTGGTAGCCCTATCCGTAAATTAGGGCTACTAGCAGCGTCCTATTAGCGCAGGCGGTAACTCAGGTTTTAATAGGAGTTTTTGAGATTTACTAATAATTCTACCTATAATAGTTCTTAGATATGAATATAGATACTAATATTAAAAATCCTACTACTATATTATATATATTATATTAAAACGCGCCTAAAATTAGAGTACTTCTACGAAGCTAGGTAAATACCCGCGAAAAGTTTTTATTAAAGACTTCGGTAGATACTAATTTAAAGATATAAATTATTAGAGACTAAAAGAAGATATTAATATTCTATTAACTACCTATAGTAACTACGCTCCTATTTATAGTATACCGACTACTATAATTAGAAGTAGTAACTATTACTACGTTTTATTTAGATTAAAAGTATTAAATTATTATCGACTAATTTAATTAAAATCGTTATAAAGTTTAAATTCTAGTTATAACTTTCGCCGTTAAGGCTACGGGCCTTAATCTTTAAAATATATATTAGAGAGTATATATTATCGAGGGGACGATTAATCTCGGTATATAAAACTAAACTATTAATCGGGTTAGACGATTAAGTAATCCGAATAAAATAATATATATATATAAATATTATATTAGTGATACGTTTAACGATAAGTAAATTATACGGAATATTAAGAAAATAATCCTAAAGGCTGTAACTACTCTTAATCGGATAATTTTTAATAAGGATAATAATAATCCCGTTATTATCGATATCGGAGACTAGTATATCGTAGATACGTAGTTTATCCGCTATAAGGATATAGACTTAATAATTTATTACCCTAGATAACTAGAGATTCTATCCGCGGATAACCTATTTAGGTTTATACTACTCCGTGCGAAAGACTAGTATATAATTATATAAATAAATACTTTAATCTCTACGAGTACTTTTAGCCCCGAAGATATTAAATCTAATATCGTTTATAGGTTATTCATATATATATAATAATCCTAATATATATATACCTATAGAAGCCTTCGGTAATATTTATTATATTTAATAACCCTAGCGCTAAAGCCTTTCGTATAGATATAGGTATCTATATAGTAATTAGTTTCTTTAGAAACTATAAAGTATATTAACTACCGGCTTATCTAGTAAAGACCCCGGTATATATATACCTCTATAAAACCTTTCCGCGATATTTATTATAATTAATAACTATATATAAAACGAAGTCTATAATATCTTAACGTTAAAGTCTTTAGTTATAAAGACTATTAATCTTATTCTTTTCGTCGTTTTAATACCGTCTCTAGGTAGGTAAACCCAGTTACCTAAATAAATAATAATATCTTCTCTATATATACCTAATAGTACCCTAGAATATTAATACCCTAATCTCACTCACTAGATATTATAGTATATATTAAATCAAATTTATTTAATAAAAATATAATTTATATATTAAAGTCTTTTAATTTTTTAGGTTATAAAATAATACCCTAATTCTATATTTCGGTTATATAATTATTAATCTATTAATAGCTACTCGCTTAAATTCTTCTAAATTTCTAGTAAGTTAAAAAGATATTAATAAATATTTATAATTAGAATCTTGATATCGTACGACTTTTATATATTAAATTATTATAAAAGTTATACTTCCGTATACTAGCCCTAATAATATAATATCTAGGCCGAAATATTATTTAATATTTATAATAATTTTATTCTCTTAGTCTAAACTACTTTTTTATAACTTTTTATATATCTAGAATTTATCGTTATAATATAAAAATAAAGTAATCTTAACTCTCGGCCCGTCCTATAAAGTTTTAATTCTAGATATTTATATATTTTCCCGATTAAATTATATTTATTTATAACTAACTTCTAAAACTCTTATTTATTTATTTATTTATTTATACCTCGCTTTTATAATATATATATTATAGTTTCTCGGCCTCGAAATATTAATTACTCAAAAATATTTATTTAAAATATTAATACCGTATTTAATAAAGAAATATCTTTACTTTTATTATTTATATAATTATTACCTCTATAATAATTATTTTAAATACCGGAGCTAGTCCTAGTACCTTAAACTAGTTCTTTATTATTTAAGAATATAAATATAGTTATAGAAGACTCCGGTAGGACTAATAATAATAACGGATTATAACTAGGTAGTAAAGATTTTTTTAGAAATAATATAAATAATATAATTATAATTTTACCTAGTATTAATTCGTATACCCTATACAATATAAATAGCGATTATAATAAAGATAATTTAAAGGAGAACAAGGATCTTTTTATTAGAAATAACTTTTTATTATTTATTTTAAATATTAATTATATTATAGTTAATTAAAGATATTGATAATGTCTTTTAAAAATCTTAACTCTTTATAATTCTTTAATATCTTAAAGACCTTTCTTCTAAAAACGAGAGCGAAAATAATAATAGTTAAATATTATTAATATATATACCTAGTATTACTCTTTTACTCTTATTCTTATATTTATATTAAAGTTAAATTTTATTTTTAGAAGTTTTATTACTTTCCCCGCCTTTCTTTATATCTTTATATAAATTAATTATCTAGTAAAGTAATAAAGAAACTCTTTTACTACTTTTATACCTAGTATTAAATTAATAATTTAAAAGGTCGAGGTATTCTAGGGCCGATTATATTAAATTATATTAAATTATATAATTATCGAAGCCTTCCGTAAATAATAAAATATATATAAATAATAAATAAATAGAATTAAACCTTAGATAAACTTTTCCGTTAAAATTAGATACGTTAAAGTAATAAATTAGACGTTATACTCTCTTCTTTAAAATTATACGGAAGTCTTTAATAATTATTATTAAAAAGTAATTATCCCTTTTATAATATTAAAAAGATATATAGTATTAAAAGATTAATTATATATTATAATAATATTAATATAATTTTTATAATTTAATTCGTATTAAATTAACCGCTATAAAGCTCCGTAAAAAGATATTCTTTAATATTACCAAATATATTAATAAACCTATAAAGTTATAATATTTCTATATATAAAGATCTTCGATTAGGTCTACCTTTAGCGAGGTATATTATATATAAATAAATAAACCTATCTTCCTTAAAGATATCGTCCGTATTCGAGGTTTACGTTTATATTATATTAATTATATTACTTTTATCGGTCGAGATTATCGGTTAGTATTTAAAATAAAAGAGGATATTATTATTATAATTTAAATAATTACTAAAAAACGATATAAATAATCTATACTATATATTTTTAAACTAGATTTTAGTAATATTTATTAAATATTTTTTATTTAAGGATATTTTATTTAAGTAAATCTTAAATATTATTAATTACTATCTTAATATATACCTCGATCGAGAATATAGTGAAAATAAAAAGGAGGTTATTTACTCTAATAATCGATTCTATATTAAAAGGGTTTTTAGTTTCTAAATATTTATTATTAAGTTTTTACGTTAATTATACTAGACTTATATAAAACTTAAAGTAATTTACTTTAAGACTAGTAACGAGATCTAGGTATATATCCTACTAGTTACGAATTTTTAGTTATTATTTATAGTAGTTTAGAGAGTTAAAAGATTTTATATTATAACGCGTTAAATTTATTTTATAACGGTATCTATATTCTTAACGCGACCGTAGTATTAATAAAGAGAAATCTCTTTTCTTTCTTTTCTTCTTCCTCCTCCCCCCCTCTCCCTTAATAAATTAAAATAATAAAGAATAAACCCTCTATAATATAATTAATTAAAAAAGTAACCGTAGTAACGACCCGATATATTAGAAAAAGAGAACTATAAAAAAAACGCGTCTACTATATTTATATATAAGAAAGAGTATAGAATAAATATATATATATAAAGCCGAAACCTTAAATTTAAATAAAGGCGCCCGTCTAGTTACTTATTAAATATTAATAATATTCGAATTATAAAGGGTTTCCTCTACTCTAAAAGTTATAAAATGACCGTTATATAGAGCCTTATAGGACTAAATATTTTCCTCCGCCGTTAATAAATAAATAAAGTATAGGTATATAAAATAAAACTCGTATAAATAAAAAGACCTTTATTTATACTCCTAGATATTAATATTTAAATAGGAGTCGTAACCCTAGTAGCCGAGTAATTATATTAAAATATCGGCGGGACGTAAAATCCGCTATAACGAAGAAATCTATACGTATATAATTAAGAATAAAGGCGAAAAAGTATAGAATAATAATAAGAAGGGATAATAGGGCTAGTATACTAATATAATAAAATATATAATACTTAACTATAGTTATATTTATATATACTATAAAGGCTTAGGCCCGTAACGGAGATAAATAATAAATTTTAGAAGAATGAGTAAATATAAAGGATAAAATAATAAAGTTATTTAGGGTTAATATAAAATTATTAATTTTAAAAATTTACGCGAAGAAGAAACCTAGAAGAAGAATTAATAATATATAGAAAAACCTATTAATTAATAGGCCAAAATATTTAAAACCGAGATTAAGGATAAACTAAAGTTTTTATCCTTTTAAAAGATTTCTTTAACGGTTATTTAATAATACTAAGTATCGGGTATTATATATATTCTATAGAACTCCCTTATAAGCGAAGTAGTTTTATTTAAATAAGTATATTAATTAATTAATTAATTAATTTACTTTAATTATAATTATTTAATTTTTTTTATTAATAATTATTATATCTCCTTATTATATATACTATTCACCGATAACTTTAGGGTATATCGGAATATATATTAAATTTTAAAGGTTTTTATTTAATCTTCGTATACCTCGATTACGTATAATATAGGAAATTAGTAAATATATTTATATTAATATTAAGGTCTTATAGTACGAAGATTAATAATATTATTAAAGTCTTTTATAGGTTTATCTAAGACCTAGACTAAATATTAGAATTAGAAATTAACGGTAATATAAAATCGGTTTATATTTTTAATATAATATTCCTTAAGAATATACCTTAATAAGTTAATAATAAGAGTTTTATATAATATAATATTTAAAGAGGATATCGTATATATTTTTATTTTAAAGAGAATATAGTAGAATTAGATTATAATATTATTCGGAACCGGAGATATTATTAAGAGGTTATTAAATAAAGAGAATATATAGAAAGTCTCGATAAAGTACTATAAAGGACCTTAATAAATTTATTAAAAATATAGATATTAAATTTAAAGTATTATTAATTACGAAATTTACCTCTACCCTCGACTTTATTTAAATACGGGTTTATAATACTCTTTATTCTAAATAAAAAGATCTTAGGTATATCCTCTAAAGCTTTTTTATAATATTAATCTCTAATAAACGCGGTATTATTATATATATAAAAGTCTTCTAAAACTTTTAATTTTTATTAAACTAAAGTCGAATTTAAAGTCTAGTATTTTATATTTAATTATAATCCTTATTAGAAATTAATAAATTTATTTTATTAATACTTTTAATACTCCGAAATAAGATTATAATTAATTAGTTTTAATTTCCGTTTCTTTAGGTTAACGGTAATATTATAATTATTCAATTATTATTTATATAAGTTATTATTAAGGTATTCGGTTTAATTATATAATTTAATATACTCGTAAATAGTTAATATTATACCGAACTAAATATTCTTTATTAATATATAGTAAAGGCGCGTCGGGTATATTAAAAACTAATTTTATATACTATAATAATAAAGTAGTATCTACGGAAGACTTCGGCGATAAAGATAATAATAATAATATAAAAATAAAGATAAATCTTAGGTAATATTCTATTATAAGTAATTTATTCTAGTTTTAATTCCAACGAAGTAGTATTATTATTTATAGCGCGAAAGAAGAGTAAAAAGAAGGGTAAAATACTAAAGTCTTTAATTAATAAATTCTAGCGGCTTTTAATATTATTTAATATATATATAAGTATAAGAATACCCTAGAGTTACTAAAATTATAAAATTAATCTATAAAGAGTACGACGTACTAGGATTATAATCGTACGTTAAGAAATATATTAAAGAATATATTATAATAATATTAATAAAAAAGACGTATAAGGTAGAATAAATTATATTTATATTACTCGATCGATTAATTCGAGATTATAATATCCTAAAGTTAATAATTTTTAACCGAGATAAATAGTTTACTTCATTAAAGAATATTTATCGGTATTATTAAAACTAGATTACGAATATTAACTGTATACTATTTATAGATAAACGCTTAAACCGAACGAACGAACTAAATAATAAAGATATATTAAAAATATTACGTAAATAAAAAGTAAAACGATTAAATAAGACTTTTACTAATAATTTAACTAGTATTTAATAATAGTTAATTTGATATAACTAAACTTACGCTATTCTTTACTAATTACGGGAAATATACGAATATATTTTTATAATTTAAAAATAAACTAAATATTTAGAAAGCTTTAATTTATATAGTTAAAATAAAGACTTTATATAAAGAGTTATAAACCTAGATTAAATTAATAAAATTCTTTCTCTTATTTTCTTTACGGGTTTAAAGAGTTTTCTTAAATATTTAAATATCTAAATTCGGGGCGAATCTCTTAGAGAGGGAGGTAATTATTATATTATATTAAAACTAAACTTTAATAATTAGGATGATTTATATTGGGAAAGTAATTGGCTTGAGTGAGTTCAGGTTGTTATATAGTCGAGATCGATGGAGAGGCAGTGCAGGTTGATTGCCTTTCGCAAAAGAACACAATCTGATTGTATAATGGTCCTGTCAATTTGGATTGGGTCATCACGTAACCTCATTATGCTCATGCCTGGGATTTTGCGCTAGTTTTCGATATGTTTTGCCCTCCAATGCTGCCATGCGTAATACTATCTTCTCTGTAATAGCTATGTAGTGGCCTTCTACCACTCGCTGTAGTCGCGTGGGGATAAGGAAGGGAAGGAGTACCTCGAAGGCGAAGCGATTGCATACGCCCATAAAGGAAAAGGACTCAAGGGTACCGAAGACCATCTCCACCCACGGGTGGTACTTTTGACCTTCAAGACACTGGGAAAGATTCCCCGAATGTAAGAACGCCCAGAACATCGAAAGTTGTGTAACTGTACCACTTCACAGAGTTGATGATTCCGTGATCAGGAGCCTGAATCTGTTCATGCAGCCGACTGATAAGTTTATCGATGTATCCCTGAACCACTGGCTCTTGCTCTCCGGTGGCCTTATCAGAGATGATTGGGTTAAAATCAAGGCCTCTCAGGAAAGAACGCATCAAGCTCCCTTCCATCCTCAGTCTTCACCTTCTCACTCCCGACCATGACAAATAATATACGACACGGCTCCTGCGTATGATTCTTCCAAGCATGCATAGCACATCTCTGCACAATTACATCCCCCGCCTGCGCTACCTTCTCCTCCCCTCCATCAAGAATCATCGTAATTTCGCCGGACAAAACACAAGCATAATCCAAAATGACAGTGCGATGCATTGGGCTCGCACCTCCTGGAGCAATATCGCTAGTACAAAAAATTACGCCATTGGGGTCGTTGCGAGGGACTGAGGAGGTTTTGGCGTCGGGAAGGGGTGCTGTGTTGGATACTGGGACGCGGTCGGAGGAGTGGAAGGTGCTGAAGGAGCTACCGTTGGGGCCGAAAGGAATGGTGTGGTTTGGGTGTCAGAGGCGATGATGGACGTCCCGTCTGGAGAGTGAGAGGTAGTGATGACGCGGGGAGCGGAGAGGGTGTTGGATGTCATCTTCACTTTTTGAGATTATGCGGTTGAGAGTGAGCGTTTTGAGGCGAAGAAACTTCTGTAGAAATGCAAAAATTGCATGAGATTTCAAGATGTCGTTTTGTTTTGCTTTGGACTTGAAGGCTTTAGAGTGAAGACTGGAGATGTGATGGTAGAGAAAGGAGGAGACGGAGGACATGGGCACTTATATACTTCCTACCTCTAGAATTACGGTAGAGTACAACATTTTACAATGAAGCCAGCGACGCTTCGGAATCTGTACTGGCAAGTGCCGATGTAGCGAAGATTGGTAAAAACAGCGGAGAGGAGGATTGTGACTTTGCCAAATTGGTAAGTAAGTCATTTGAGGCTGTTTACTTCAAGTCCGGTAAGGGATTACCTTGCATTGGCTTGCTTTCCGCCTTCGCTTTTCGGCCCTCCGGCCTTTTCTCGCTCTTAGCCTGCGGAATTAATTCCCCTCAACAAAATGTTTTCTAACTCTAACATCTCCGTGGCGTCAAGCACAAGATCTTTTCCAAACAAGAGTGTATCGATATAGTCCTCGTAGAGTAGACCTTTAGACTCTTATAGTGCTTTCGCATGTCGCAGGCGGCTGATCTTCGAAGTGATCCGCAAAGCGATACCCAGCTGGCGCAGTCCTCACCTTGCGACAGGGCTGTAGCCGAAGATGTGTTCAGTGCCACCACGAAGAATCAGAATCGATCACAAGCAATTCGGAAGAGTTTCTGCTTTCTCACTCGGCCATTATGTCACACTTGATAGTGCTTCGCGATACTTGGTCCTATTCAGTATTAGACCGCCCAAAGGAAGGTGCCCAACCCTAGGCTCTCCATCATGGCGATAGCAAGAAAAGATGAGGAAGTCGACGAAGCATCGATTCCAAACGGAGCAGCAGCTTTTTTGATGGCCACTATCACTCCGAGACCACTCACAGCGACATCAAGACCAGTCAATTTTCCAAATAGCAAGATGGTAAGCTCGACACACGGTATACTTCGGACCATGGCTGATTGATTATGGTACCTTTGCCCGGCCGATATTGAAACAAGACACACAAGATTGAGAGATGAGGAGACAAAGCGTGAAGCCACCGTGCAGATCAAATCCTCGCTAAAGCTAGGATTGCATAGAGTGAAGCCATTAAAGAAAGCATACTCAGAAAAAAAAAGCTCCTGTTTTCAAATATTCGCAATATCTGACACCAAAGGGCCGAAGAGTGGCATGATGTGGCCATTGCTCGAGCTTCTTGCATTCGATTTCATGTTGGTCACTTACTTCGCTGCTGACGCAAGCCCCGTTGAACTTGCAGAGACGAAGCTGCAGTTGTTCGTCGGAGGATGTGGAACAGATTCATGTCAGCATTCACAGCTCCCCGTTGCACGTAAGGACAACATCTTGCCGATGTCATTGTAGCTAAACAAGAAATCACGTTTCTGGGGGTGGGGCAATGAACTTCGTTCATGCAGCAGGCCAGGGAATGTACTTTCGGATATGATATGTTTTGATTGGCCGTGTACTCGTACAAGTAGCCGAAGCAGGAACCTGGCTGGACCCCCACTTTCTCGACCCCTCAATTTCTTCGGCATCGACGACCTTCTACGATCAAGTCCGGTCCCGAGCTGACTGGCCCTTGCCTTTATCAAGTCACTCCCAACCCCCTTTGATCACTCACATCCTTCTACCTTCCCACTTCCGTCTTAACCACCGCAATCCTCTTACTTCTTTCGCTGAACCCGCATCGTTCGCTCAAATTCTATCCAGGTCGACAGTGAGGTGTGTTGGGGCTCAAAACACAAAAAAGTAACGTACCGAAAGATTGCTGGGTGAATGACGGGATTCCTTTTGATTGATTGATTAGGTAAGCCTTCCGAGATTAACCGCCAAGGCTCTAAGTGGGCCCGCCCTTCCCACCTCCCTTTCCCCTTTCCCCTTTCCGTCCTCGGTCGCCTCTCCTTCCAACACAGAACCCAAACTCGATGAGGAGCTTTTGACGAACACAACTCTTCCTAACCCAACGCAGTAACCCTAATCCCAAACACATCAACCACAAGACCCAATCGGGTCGAAATCAAACATTCACCGTCAAAGCTTCACCAAGTCACACAAAACCGATCCACGAGTCGAAATGGCTGACATCGCTGACCCCAACGCTTCTCCAAATGCCCACGACGACGCGACAGGCAATGGCGCCGATACTCGAGGTGTCAAGCGTCCTCGCGTTAGCACTGCAGCCGACGACGATGACGATGATGATGACAAGCCAGGACGCGAGAGAAGGAAGATTGATATTAAATTCATTCAAGATAAGTCCCGGCGACATATCACCTTCTCGAAGCGCAAAGCCGGAATCATGAAAAAGGTAGGCTGCAAAGCATCCGTTGCGCTTGCCAAGTGATCAACACTGCCTAATCGTTTGATGCTAACTGACCTGTCGCGCTGTGTGCAGGCCTACGAACTCTCCGTCCTTACCGGCACCCAAGTGCTACTGCTTGTTGTGTCCGAGACCGGACTGGTCTACACCTTCACCACCCCCAAGCTCCAACCCCTTGTCACCAAGCCAGAGGGCAAGAACCTCATTCAGGTAAGTTGCCTTGGTTTTGATCGTACACCACGCCTGCTAATTCAGATTTCTATAGGCATGCCTTAACGCGCCCGAGCCTGCACCAGGCAATGAGAATGGCATTGATGCTGATGACAACGCCGACTCTCCTGAAGACGTGAACCACGCGCAAATACCAGCTCCACAAGCAAGCATGCCACGCGGTGGTGGAGGCATGCCACCGCACTACATGACACCTGAACAACAGCAACAGATTGCATACCAGCAGTACATGCAAAATCAACAAAACGTTGGCGGCCAATATCCCATGCCCCCACAGGGTAGGATGCCACAGCAGCCCAAGCTTGAAGAGCATATGCTGAGATAAGATATTACTAGAACGATGAACGACTGAAACGAAAGGCAACAGGGAAGGAAAAAGGACCAAGGAATATCGATACATGGCCTGTACTAATTCAAAAGATCTCTTCGAAAAGCAGGTACTCGTACGACACAAGATGGAGGAGTTGTGTGGCGCAAATGTTAGGAATCTTCGGGTTTCACTTCTTTTCTCATGCATGCAACCATCTTATTAGCAGACACATTGACTCTATCCTGACAGCAATGGGTAGAGGTGGGTCGGTCCTTGATCACTTTTGCTGATGTATGGGGAGGCCTTGTGTCGAGGTCGACGGGAGCGCCGATCATCAGACACTCTGTCTTACTCTGTATGATATGCCTATTACAAATTGCAATCATCTATTCGAAGCACTCTGAGCAGACAAACATCCAAAGTGCGCTGGCCTCTCTGGTCAATCTGTAGATTCAGCCAGTGAGCACAAAGAAGAATAAAACAATGGAGATAGCATGTTGCTGTCTTTATTCCGTTGACTGAATCGAGAGTACACAAGAAACCTAGGTCTACTCGTAGACTGATGTAGCATTGGCCCATGTAACCATCACCTCCCACATAGGAACAAATGCCTGGACCATGGTCCTTAGAGGAAGTATATCAAACTTGTAGGGTCTCATAGTCTGCTGACTTGCCTCGACATGGTGGCCTCAAGAGGGCCGCCCAAAAATTCTTTAGTAGATCATAGTGCCGATCCAATTATGTCAGCAAACAATCGAAACACCAGAAAAAGTATTCCCATGTTCGACAACTTGCGCCGGAGTCTACTGTGCGATATTGACTATACGAAGCCGGTCGACAAACAATCAAATCATTACAAATGTGATAGGACTCACATTATAGCATGGGCCAGCTTGGGGATCTCTCACCGCAAGGAAGCATTGCAGTCAGTCTTCACCAATAGACTCCAGACATTATACTCACTCTACAGCACAGGTTGGCATCCTTGTTGGACTCGTCTCTACCTCGGTCCAATCACTGGGTCTCACACTGCAACGCAAGTCACACATCTTAGAAGATGAGAAGGAGGACAATGACCACCGGCGGCCACCGTACAGGCGACGGAGATGGCAGGTTCGTCGCCACAATTTGCTAGTCGCAATACTCTCTTGCTGACTATGGAAAACAGCTGGGAATGACCATGTTCATCATAGCCAATCTCGCTGGCAGTACCATTCAAATCACTACACTACCCCTCCCAGTTCTGTCAACATTACAAGCTGTACGACCGAATCCCCCCACACTTTGAAGGCTGCCCGCTGAATACCTTATAGTCTGGTCTGGTCTTCAATTCTATCTGCGCGACCCTGATACTCGGCGAACCTTTTACAGGATGGTCCTTCGGAGGAACAGTATTGGTATGTGCAGGAGCAGTGCTCATTGCCATCTTCGGAGCCATAGGAGAACCCGCGCACAACCTCGATCAGCTACTTACTCTCCTTGAGAGACGACAATTCATTATCTGGATGATAGCTCAAGCTATTCTGGTAGCCGCGATCGTTATGGGCGCAAAGTCGTTGAAATGGATGAATCCGTGGACCAGCAACAGCCCCAGGATACGTCTCTTTCGAGGAATGGCATACGGAGGTGTTAGCGGCATACTATCAGCACATTCGCTACTGGTAGCCAAATCAGCAGTGGAGCTACTCGTCCGGACGATAGTTGACAAGCACAACGAGTTCAACCGCTGGCAATCCTGGATGATACTCCTCGGCCTCCTCGCTCTCGCCCTCACTCAACTTTACTACTTGCATCGCGGATTGAAGCTCTGTTCCACCAGCATATTATACCCATTTGTTTTCTGCGTATACAACATCATTGCAATCTTAGACGGCCTTATTTACTTCAACCAATCGTCACGACTTTCCTTACTTCACGCCCTGCTGGTAAGCCCCATCTCCGTCATCTGCCGTTACTCTTCTTTGCAGGCCACTGAGTCAGTGATAGATCGCTCTTGGCACAATCATCCTTCTTCTCGGCGTCCTTGCCCTCTCATGGCGCCTCAACAACGACCCAACTACACGACCTCCTGTCTCCCAGAACCCACTCACCCCAGGTATGGGCTTCGTGGACGACGAGAGTGACTCTGAGGCCGAAGCAAACACCCTCATCTCTCAAGCGGACGAAGAAGCTGTACTCGCAAACGGGAAAGAATCGCCCTCATACCAGCACAACTCTTACGGCATCTCCCACCCCACTGACTTACGTACACCGACAACGAAGAACAATGACTTGCTGAACGTCACGCGGTTACGGAGGAAGGGCATCACTGAGTCGGAAGAGATCTGGGAGGAATTGGAAGACGATACGCTTGCTGAGCTTTCCCCATTCGAACGACGGAGAAGCAGTGCTCAAACTACACTATCATCGAGGCCGAAGTCGCGAGGTAATCCAACGGACGAGATCCCGGACGAGGAAACCTTCCTTTTGCGTTCTGGCACTGGGAGGAGCTACAGAGACAAGAGGAGAAGGCGATCGATAGCTTCGATAAGTACGCAAGAGCGAGAGCGAAGGAGAAGATCAGCAGGATCGCAAGAAGCCCTGGGGGGCTGGTGGAAGATGAAGCGATGGTTCAGCGGTACCCAGCCAAAGGATAAGGGCAAGGGACCTGAGGACGGAAATGGAACCGAAAACGGTAACGGTAACGGTAATGGCAATGGCAATGGCAATGGCAATGGCAATGGCAATGGGGCCTAAACCCCTCAGATGGCATACCATTGCAGGGAAAGCAGGGGGCTGCTGGGTGATGTGTGAAATGAAAGGCATTAGACGGCGCTTAAGCGATGCATGGACGGGACTATTCTCAAGGGGCCGGTCATAGAATGGATCAGAGCAGGTGGGATGTGTGAAGTCTACCTTAGAGGGCAATAAAAATTGTCATTCAACTCGATCAAGTAGCTGACCATGTCCATGCAAATGCCAGTCAACTCCCCTTGAGACTGGCTGCTGGTGACGGGTAACTTTCTTTGGGCCGGATGCACCCTTAATGTACTGAAAAGTCGACTTGTTGAAGTCACTGGGATCGTCGTCGAGGTGTCCGGTCAGGTCTGCAGAGCTCAATGCATGTCGCGAGTACAATAGCGTATCAACCATGCACGACGGTTTAGATCGACCAAAGATCTGGCGGACGAATGGCTAAACCCGTTCCTCCATCCTCTCCAGTCTCGCAAGGTACCTTACTGTTACGACTAGTAGTAAATGCACATTCCAAAAGCACAGTCCAGGGTCATTGTTTCGGTACTCAGTAGACTCTACGTAGTGTCTCAACGGCATAACGATACCTCTACCTTCGCATAACAACTGCAGTATCACGCACGCATTTCCGTCTCGCTCCTCGTAGAGTCAGAAAAGAACACGTATCTGCATGGGTATAGTTCCAGCGATAAGCATAAGGAAGGACTTCTCAAATAAGCTCGAATGCCTCTAGAATTCCCTCAGCTACCTGCCCTTCCTCTTCTTCTTCAACCTCCGTTCCTTCTTGCACTCCAGCTCGTTCTACCACTACCCTACTATTCTGCCTCGATGAAGCAGCAGAGTCCGAGAACCCGTCAAAGTGCATGAGGCCTCGTCCCGCAGATTCAGTCCAGTCATCTGTTATCATACCTTGCCTTGAAGCCGCAGTCGGTATCGACTTTAGTACCGCGACATGCTGGTGGCGTCTGCGCCCACCCATCAGACTCCCCACAGCCGTGATATTTCGTCCGCCGTCGGGATGCTTGGTCAATTTGAGAGGTCCAAGGGGCAGATCCATGGCTGTACTTGCTGCAAAAGGAGCCAACGGCAGTGCGTCTCTGATTGCCAGGTCCAGGTCCGGCTGCATGCCGTGAGTGAATGCGAAATTGCCTCCGTACCTTTTTGGGATGTTGTCGATGTCGATGTCAGCAAGTAGCGTTTCGAGGAGCTTGGACGCTTCTATGACAATAAACTTGGAAGCAGTAGCTGGCTCTAGCCAGCCTTTCACAAGGTTCCAGATTGTAGGGAAAAAGTTGGATGCGCCGATAAGCTGGATGTTCTGTTAGTGAATGGCTAGGGGTAGCTGTGTACGATGGGCTGCATTTCGAAAAAAGGTATATTGAGGCCGGGAAGCACTCACGAAGATGCGGTCGATTATTTCGGGATAAGAGTCTGCGAGCGTCTTGCCACTTTCCCTGATATATTGAAGCAGGCTCAAGGCCTGCGCCATTGAGAGCTTGGAGATATCGATAATGCGTATTGACTGCGTCACAGGCCGTCCAGCGACAGCGGAGCAAAGTGGCAGCACAAATCGAGTGGTGTATTCGAAGGGCAGGAATCCACGAATTGATGAAGCTGCCTCTGGCAAGGTGAAATTTGGAACACGGAGCTCCTCCGAGGACTTTTGGAAATCGGCACGATTCTTTGGGCTGAGATATTCGATGTCGAGGTAGAAAATAGGTTGACCTTTCTTGTCTCGACGGCCAGTCCAGTGCGGATACTGTGTAGAGATACTAAGCATGTCTCAGACGTTGTTAGAAGGGCAACATACCATTTTCCGCGTCTCCTCAAAGTCTGCGATCCCAATGTTCTCAAAGAATGTAGAAATACGACGACTTTTCCGAGCAAGGCACGCTGCCTCGAACTTTTTGTATGCTTTCATAAGATCATAATTCTGGGCGCGGAGGAAACGTCTGAAGTGTGTGAGCAGATGCATCAGCCGAGGGAACATCATGAAGACAATCTGGTCTCATCAAATTCCTGAGAGACATATGGTAAAAGAGACATGTGGTAAATAGCCCCAACGAAGAGACCTTGACAGGGCTGCCTAGCACTTCACAATTTGATTGGTAATGAGTGGGAAGATGATCTTACAGTAGAGTAGATTCGTCACTGATTCCATCAATTGTATCTTCGGGCAGAAGATCTTTGGGCATATCTCTGAAGCCACCTTGAGTGCTTAACAATTTCAGAGAATCGAAACTTCGATCTTGCTCGCCGCTCAGAGTCTCTATGTATCTAGGACCCGTCGCAGGCTTCTTGTCCAGAATCGAACCCATATTGGCAAGACCTGGTGGTAGAGAGACGATTCTTGGCATGATCGAAGGACAGGGTGAAAGGATCCCAGGTGAAAAGACTACCTCAAAAATATTAAGTGTGGATATGTGACGTGAAGAGCCAGCTTGGAATTTTCCAGCTGAAATGTTCCTGGTTCGTTGCCTATGAAACCAAGGCCCGGATTTGAATCATACTGTAGGCAAGACCGACCACAAGATTTGGCATCGTGATGGCTAGTGTCTATCGACGCAGCAAGTTCCACAAACAACCGGGGGTCTTGCGCTTTGATGAGCAGGTCGTTCTACCACGCTTAGACTTGCGTAAAGCGTGAGGCGAAATCATCACAGAAGAGGGAATGATTTCAACTGCAAGAGGTCTGCTTAAGCATGATTGGTAGTAGTACCAGGGTGGTAGTATTCTATGTCTTTAGTCTTATGCGAAACCCTTGCAAACCTATTGGGTAGAATCGTTTGGATTATCCACACTGTCTGATCATAAGATCGGAGACAGTAGCGATGAAAAAGAATGTTTCAAGGGAGAATGTTTGCAAACGAGGAATACGCTGCATTGATGGAGGAAAGGCGCACGCTAGCGTCATGAAAGATCTGCACTAGGATGTCATGCCAGGTTCCGGTCTTGCATCGAGTCTCTTCCGTCACGAAGAAGCAATATCCCCACTAGTACGAGTACTGCTTCGAGGTAACAGTCATTCGCACTCACTTGGTGAAGTCTCCCTCTTGTCGCTTCCCAATCAAAAAGTCGAGTCTCTATTGCCAGCTTCAACTCCGTCTGCTGACCTTCAATAGCTTTCCGAGCTTCCCCTCCAGTTCTGAGCAGTTGCCTACATCACTTTACATTCCCCCATTTACCCACAAATAGCCCATTATGTCTCACGCCATGTCGGACGATCAGGTATGCTTCACTCCCAGTCCTACTATCTGGCCGTTCAGAGCTTATCAAGCCCCCCTACCCCCACAGGTTGCCGGCGAGCTCAAAAAAATGACCGCCTTCATCCGGCAAGAAGCGCTCGAAAAAGCCAAAGAAATCCAGATAAAAGCCGATGAAGAATTCGCCATCGAAAAGTCCAAACTCGTCCGCCAAGAGACCTCCTCCATCGACTCCCAATTTGCCAAAAAACACAAACAGGCTTCAATGTCCCAGCAAATCACCCGCTCCACGCTCGCCAACAAGACCCGTATAAAAGTACTCTCTGCACGCCAGGAACTGCTTGATGACCTTTTTGAGAGGGCGGGTGAGAGGTTGAAGGATTATGCTGGGGATAAGGGGAAGTATGAGGGGATGTGTAAGGGGTTGATACTTGAGGGGTGCTATGCGCTGAATGAGGATAAGGTGATGGTTAGGGCGAGGAAGGCGGATTATGATGTTGTGAAGAAGGCTATGAAGGGGGCCAAGGAGGAGTATAAGGAGAAGTTGGGGAGGGATGTTGCGGTTGAGTTGGATGAGAAGAATCCGCAGCCAGAGTCGTCGTATGAGTCCCCTTTTCTCAGTTAGTGCAGGGTGGATTGCATGCTGACATTACTAGGCCTGGCGGTCTTTCGATAGTGGGCGGAGGTGGCAGGATTGATATCAACAATACCCTTGATGAGCGCCTGAAACTACTGGAAATTGATGCTCTACCTGCGGTCAGGACTACACTATTTGGGAAGAACGAGAACCGCAGATTCTACGATTGAGAGGCTTGCCATATTGTACAGCTGATACATCTTATTGGTGGCCCGGGCTTGCTTTAGTTTGAGATATGACTGTAGTGCGCTGCTATTTGCACGCCATTGCAGCTGTGGGTTGCAGCTTGGTCGACTACATTGTACAATATGTATGATATCCCACCAGACATTAGATGGGCATTAAAAAGATTATACTAATCGTCTCAATCACGTTTCACACCTGCTTCATGAAACGCAAATACCCGTCCTGCAGCATCGTTTCAGACACCGTTCGTCAGCACGGTTACATCATCTTGCTTACCCCCATCAACGGACTGTAACATTTCTTTAATACTTCTGACCTGCGAATCTCCAAACAAGTTTTTCTTCGGCAGTGGCCTTGTTCGGATTGCAAACAGGAGCGTGGAATGGAAAGCCTCAAGCGTCTCCTTGGCTTCAGTCCGTTTCATGTGTGAAGCTCCTGTATCGTTGATTTGCGTAAACATGGTCTTGATTTTCAATGCCAGATCATCAACATCTCTGTTGAAAGCTAGCTCTTCTTGCTTGGTTGGAGGTGCGGAAGGAGGATCGCCGCAGTCGATGCCGATGCTGAGGATACCAATGGTAGCTGCAACTTCTGCGTAGTTCGTCGTATTGCTGATTGTAAATTGTGAATCTTGGAGATGTTCTGCGATTATTCTGAGATTGATTGTGTCTTCTGGCTGCTTGCTCAACAATCGAATGTCCTGAAAGAAGAATGCAAGGGCAAGCCGCTGCCTGAGCAAGATCAGGCGGGGAGGCAGCGCGGGTATGCTTTGAAGTAGTTGCAATCTTAAATTGCTATCGGCAATGGTTTCATAAACAGTGGTCAGAACTTGCAGAAGCTGGATTTACGATTGTTAGCATAGGACCTCTTCGCACAAATAACTAGACATACCTCATCTTCTAAGCAGTTCTGAGGAATTGATTCGATCAGGCGGGCAAAAGCTTTCTCAATTGCACGTATAGCACGAAAGTTATAGGCTATAGTATGATCCAGGGACAAACGACACAAAGTGCTGAGCACGTATATCCTAGATTCGTGTCCGAGACCACTTGCGGCGCGTTGGAAGAGTTCCAGTACTGAAAGCAGGCTGGGCCGCGTAATAACATCCGTGCTCTGGGGTATGACTGCCCGTGGCACGACCTGTTTCCGTATATCTACCGCTGTAGTAGTGGCACCAAGCTTTCGAAATAGCGTATCGACTCGTTCGGGAGTAAGCAGCGCGTACAGCTCATCAGCGGCATTGAGGGTGGCAGTGTAAGAATACCTGAGATCGTCTCTCGTCTCAAGGCATACCGCGTCCATAAGCCAGAGCATGACCTCCTCTGGAAGACCTTCTCTCTCAGCGTAGCCCCTAACGTGCCCGCTCAGGAACGCTTGCTGTCGAGACGACGTCTCACGCAAGATGGGTTGCAGCCTATGGTCGCTGCCGAGAGTGGGAAAGTCATCTTGCTCCGATAGTAGATCTTCTGGACAGTCTTCGAAAAAAGACCATGACTTCCCATGTTGTAATGCTTCCGTTCTGTGAATCGCAGTCTTTAGCCTGCCTATACCATCTTCATCCACGTGACCTTTCATCGCTACACTGATTAAATCGGCCTCGAGACCCCTTTTCTTCTCCACCGATCGACCTTTCTCACCGGCCGTTGCTTTTTGCTGGTCATATAGATCAAGTATCGACTTTGCTTGGGCAAGGCCTTCATTGGAAGCATCGTACTGTTTCTTCTGCTTGGCCAATGATTCTAAGGAGATCTTGTAGGTTTTTGGGATGACAGGGAGAGCTGAAGAAAGGGGCGAATCGGGTTTTATCGTTGCAGGATGTCCTCTTGTCCTACGCGTGCTACCGCTGCCGTTTGCATTCTCGGCTTGTCTTGGATGAGGAAGCTCAGGCTCAGGCTCCAGCGGAGGATGCGATCTTCGAGAAGCTTTGTAGGTCGCTAGAAGCTCATCGAGATCTTCGAGAGAAGTGTCCGAATTTGATTCGTCGTCTGAATCCCTGATCCTTACCTCCCCATTCTTCACTACCCGCTGACTGCTCGTCGAAAAGGACTGGGACCCTGGTCTGGCGAGATTTGGTGACTCCGGATCGCTCGAGGTATGTATCGGCGGCGGGTCGAATAAGGATGTTGACGCTGTTCGATCGTTTGTGATGGCGACGGTAGGCTCAGGTTCGGCGGGCTTGCTAGTCGCCGGCGTTGACTGCTGCTTGGATACGCTGTGCAAGGGAAGATCTTGAATTACACTTAGAGTCTCAGTGCTCTCATTCTCATCAACGCTGGGATTTTGCCGAAGACTGCCTAGCGGCGATGTTCTTTTAGCTGGTGGTTGCTCGGGGTCTTCAGCCGATGGCCGTTTGTTTTTAGATGACTGGGCGAAGGGCCTGAAGTAATTGTCAATCTTGGTATTTTTGTAGATAGTCATAATCCTACGGCTCGCCAGCTAGGCTCCACTGTAGATATAGACTTCCAGTGAGATCAGACACTGGGGAGACTGAAAAGCGCGTCCCGGCTGGCGGGTCTCGGCAAGGCGCACCAAGGCACGTGATGCCAAGGAATTCGATTAAAGGTCCCACGAAGCTGGACAAAAAGCTTCATTGTCTCGACTGTCATGACTGCGCTGGTGTAACTCTATCAAAGCTGCAACTGTACGATATAAATGTAAGAGTAATCAGCTGTCAAGGGGTAGATCTGGGTGTAATCGCGGTCGGTGTCCGGACTGCGATTGGCCCCTTTACTGAAGGACTTTGTGTCATCAATTATCAGCCCTAAGCACAGTAAGCCCAGTAAGCCCGTTTGTGGCCATTGAGGCTGATGAAACGAAAGGGTGCTTTTCTCTAAAACTGAGCCTTTCTCTTCCAACACAAGTCGAACAGTGGACAACTATTAGCAACAAACAAGATTCCTTGTTGTTGGCCTTAGAAACTAAAGATTGTAGGGCAGCATTAAGATACACATATTTCCCACCGGACTTCCCGCGTCCGGCCTCCGGTACTAAATACTGACAAATCGTTCTGAGGCACCCTCAAGCGCCCCTTCAGCGTGTTGTCATTCACCCACGACTTCGTTCTCATCTGCCACCACAGCAACAGTCGCCAGCATTATCATATACAATCTACCAAATTGTAATGAACTGGACGACCGCAAATTACTGATCTACATTGATCGGGCCTTCTCGCGCAACCTCTCTAAGCCGACGGACCCGCCTCAGAAAGGTTTCATTGTCACCACGACCACTCAATTCGACCAACGTACTCGCTCGCCCTAGCAATTGTTTTAGACCAAGGAACTCGGTATCCTGTTGCACTCGCTTGATCAGGGAAACAGAAGATGTTACATTGAAGTCATACTGGTGGGGCACTGTCAAGCCTCAGGACATCTCAATTCGACCCTCCCTGCATGACCATAGTCCCAAGCTCTCGTCACATTCGCAATGGCGATCCAGCCATATCAAGAAGATAGCAATGTCTCCAATCCGATCAAACGGATTCGATGGGCCACTCAGCGTGTCACAGGCGTCAACGAGCAGAAAAAGCGCCATAGTATAATAGATCGATTCCATCACAGGAAGGCAGGGTCAACCGAAAAAAAAAGAGAATCCAGCCAATCTACAGAAAATCCGCAACTGGAGGGCATCCAAGAAGAAGGTGAAACATCGACGGAGAATGGTGAACAAGAGGACGCACGGCGGACAATATACTTCAATATTCCTTTGCCGGACAAAGCGAAAGATGAGGATGGTCACCCTAAAGCCCATTATGCCAGAAACAAGATACGAACTGCCAAATACACACCACTGAGTTTCATCCCAAAGAACTTGTGGTTCCAATTTCACAATATCGCCAATGTGTATTTCTTATTCGTGATCGTGCTTGCTGTAAGAAACATATGCCAAGGTCCGTTTGGGAAATTCTGCTAACGTCCGATTTAGTTCTTTAGCATATTTGGTGCATCCAATCCTGGTCTAGGGTCTGTGCCCTTGATAGTGATTCTGTTCGTTACTGCTGTGAAGGACGCCATTGAAGATTGGCGAAGAACCGTGTTGGACAATGAGCTCAACAATTCGCCAGTTCACCGGCTCGTCGACTGCAACAACGTCAATACCTCCGAGGACGATGTATCGCTATGGCGCAGAATCAAGAAAGCGACAACTCTGGGGATCATAAGGACTTTCGGACTCATCAAAAGTAAAGTCTCAAAGAAAGCCCGGAATGAGAAGACATATGCGCAGCGAGCTTTAGATGAGTCTCGGCCTTCCATTGAGACGGCACGAACCCGAAATTCCATGATGTCCTCTCGACCGTCGTTCCATTCGGCCCAGGACGAGGTAGAGGGGGACGACATACTGATGACACCCGTACCATCTCCGCAACCAGGACAGCATGGCGTAACAGACAGCAACAAGGTAGCTCCAGGGGAACGTCCCACTACAGCTTTCTCATACGAAGAAGACAATCTGACCCTGGACACAGCCAACGGAAAGCTGTCTGCTCCGAACGGAAACAAGCGCGAGAGCGGCCAAGCTCCATCTAAATTCTATGGTAGCCTTATTGACCCTTTCAAAAGTGTACCCGGGAAAGCGAGGTTCAAGAAGGACTACTGGAAAAGCGTTCAGGTTGGCGATTTCCTACGCATATACAACGAAGACCAAATACCTGCAGATATTGTGATCCTATCTACCTCGGATCCCGACGGCGCTTGTTATGTGGAAACCAAGAATCTGGATGGGGAAACCAATTTGAAGGTGCGACAAGCTTTGCACAGTGGTCGTAAGATCAAGCACGCGAAGGACTGCGAGCAGACGGAGTTTGTGATCGAGAGCGAGCCACCCCATGCCAACCTTTACCAACACAGTGGAGCAGCGAGGTGGACTCAAAGGATTCGCGAAAACCCTGCCGAACCTGGAACGCCAATGGCCGAGCCCATCTCCATCAACAATGTTCTTCTCCGTGGATGCAGCCTTCGCAACACGGAATGGATTCTAGGAGTTGTCGTCTTTACTGGACAGGAAACTAAAATCATGCTCAATTCCGGCATGACCCCAAGCAAACGTTCCCGGATTGCGAGAGAGCTTAATTGGGATGTTATTTACAACTTTGTGATCCTTTTCTTCATGTGCCTCTTGTCTGGAATCATCAACGGCGTGATATGGTCTCAAGGGAACAACTCATTGGATTACTTCGAATTTGGCTCCATTGGCGGCAAGCCTTCGTTGGACGGGTTCATCACCTTTTGGGCTTCCATCATTCTCTTCCAGAACTTGGTGCCAATCTCCCTGTACATTTCTCTTGAAATTATTCGGACTCTTCAGGCGTTCTTCATCTACAGCGATACTTATATGTATTACGAAAAAGTCGACTATCCATGTACGCCCAAATCTTGGAACATATCCGATGATCTTGGACAGATCGAATACATCTTTTCTGACAAAACAGGAACTTTGACTCAGAATGTCATGGAATTCAAGAAGTGCTCAGTCAACGGGGTTCCTTATGGAGAGGCGTACACTGAAGCCCAAGCTGGCATGCAAAGGCGCCTAGGTATTGACGTCGAAGTAGAAGGTGAAAGGGCGCACAAGCAAATTGCCCTTGATCGTGTGAAGATGTTGGAAGACCTTCGGAGAATGCATTCCAACCCGTACCTTCATGACGACGAGCTTACTTTCGTCGCTCCTGATTTTGTCAATGACCTCGAAGGCCAAGCTGGACAGGAGCAGAAGCTGGCAAACGAGCAATTTATGCTCGCTCTGGCACTCTGCCATACTGTCATTACTGAACGAACACCTGGAGACCCACCTAGGATAGAATTCAAGGCTCAATCACCAGATGAGGCGGCTTTGGTGGCAACAGCGCGCGACTGTGGTTTCACCGTGCTTGGAAGGTCGAACGACGGTATCATACTAAACGTCATGGGCGAAGAGCGAGAATACAAAGTCCTCAATACCCTCGAATTTAACTCTTCTAGGAAACGAATGAGCGCCATAATACGCATGCCGAATCGAAAGATAATGCTACTTTGCAAAGGAGCTGATAGCGTCATCTACTCTCGTCTGAGGAAAGGGGAGCAGCAACAACTGCGGAAAGCTACGGCTGAACACCTCGAGATGTTTGCTCGCGAGGGGCTGAGAACTTTGTGTATTGCGCATAAGGAGCTTGACGAGGAGGAGTATATCAGCTGGAATAAGGAGCACGATCTCGCAGCAGCAGCCATCATTGACCGCGAGGACAAGCTCGAGACTGTTTCAGACGCCATTGAAAGGGACCTTAACCTCATCGGTGGGACGGCTATCGAAGATCGCTTGCAAGAGGGCGTGCCAGATACTATCTCATTACTTGCAGATGCTGGAATTAAGCTTTGGGTTCTTACGGGTGACAAAGTAGAGACGGCTATCAATATCGGCTTCTCCTGCAATCTTCTCAGCAACGAGATGGACTTGATTGTGTTCAAGATGGAAGAGGACACGATTACATCTGCAGAGGCTGAGCTCGACAAGCATCTAGCCGAATTTGGCATCACTGGATCAGACGAAGAGCTGAAAGCTGCTCGCAAAAACCACGAACCTCCTGGGCCGACCCATGCCATAGTCATCGACGGCGACGCTCTGAAGTTGGTACTTGAAGATGAGTTGCGCCAGAAATTCTTGCTACTTTGCAAGCAGTGCAAGTCTGTCTTGTGCTGCCGAGTCAGCCCAGCTCAGAAAGCAGCCGTCGTCCAGATGGTCAAAGACGGTTTAGATGTCATGACTTTGTCTATTGGTGACGGTGCTAATGACGTTGCCATGATTCAAGAGGCTGACGTGGGCGTTGGCATTGCGGGTGAGGAGGGCAGACAAGCCGTCATGTCCTCGGACTATGCCATCGCTCAATTCCGCTTTCTACAGCGCTTGATTCTCGTCCACGGTCGATGGTCATATCGCCGCCTAGCGGAGACTATTGCAAATTTCTTTTACAAGGTAAAGTCGGCTCATTTCTTTCAGCACCGTAACACGCTGCGACTAATTCTCAGCAGAACATCGTCTGGACTTTCGCACTCTTCTGGTATCAGATATACAATAACTTCGATTGTTCCTATCTGTTCGACTATACCTACATCCTGCTGGTCAACTTGGCTTTCACGTCACTTGCGGTGATCTTTATGGGTGTACTCGATCAAGACGTCAACGACAAAGTCTCTCTAGCTGTTCCACAACTCTACCGGAGAGGCATCGAGCGGAAAGAGTGGTCTCAGAAGAAATTCTGGTACGCAAAATCATAGTAGCCGCTTAGTTGCTCGTACTGACTTGACTTGTCTTTAGGCTTTACATGGGCGACGGCATATACCAGTCCCTGATTTGCTTCTTCATGCCATACTTATTGTTCAAGCCCGCTACCTTCAACACGAGCAATGGCCTGAATGTGAACGACAACAAACGGATCGGTGTCTACACTGCCAACGCCACCATCGTCGTTGTCAATATCTACATCTTATTGAACACATACAGGTGGGATTGGCTTATGCTATTGATCGTGTCAATCAGTATTCTTCTAATCTGGTTTTGGACTGGCGTCTACACTGCAGGCTCCTCTTCCGACCAATTCTACAAGGCTGCTCCCGAAGTTTATGGCACACTATCTTTCTGGGTGCTCACTTTACTGACGGTCTGCATATGCTTGCTACCTCGATTCACAGTAAAGTCCTTCCAAAAAATCTTTTTCCCCTTGGATGTGGATATTATCCGAGAACAGATTAGGCAAGGGAAGTTCAAGTATTTAGACAAGTACGAAGCCTACGTTCCGCCAGGCAAATTGCCGTCTGCATCTTCTTCAGATGTATCTCAACCCGCTCGGGGCGCGCTAGGTACACAGACCCCTCTAGCAGATGACGAACGACCTATTTACCCGCCTTCAGTTGCCGCTACCGGGACTACGCACAACCCACGCAGCCAGAACGGCAGTGACGGAACTGATTATACGGGGCACAAGGCCTCACTGGAGGCTCCACGACCATCTTTCGATCGACCAAGGCCATCTTACGACAGAATGAGGAGTTCAATGGACCAGATACGACCGAGTTACGAAGCTAGCAACGACTTCACATCAGCAGCTCTCCTGACGCGGGTAGAGTCGAGCCATTCAGACGTGCCTCGTGTATTACGGCCACCTCGTGGGCAGTCGTCGCTCCGATAGCACAGATCCTCTATTTACGGCCTACTTCTCACGTGTCTATTTGTATATAACCTCCAAAAACAGCGACCTAGATACCTTCAATGTCCTTTCATTTTCATGAGCGACTTCATTTCTACCAGCGTTGCATTGGTGGAGTTGTTGAGGAGTATAGCAGCTCGAGGAGATTTTCGCTTCGTTCTTCTTGGTTGTTTAACCAGGCCAAGGCATAGAATAGACTTGATTTGGCGGCGCTCTGAGCACTTGATGGGAGAGGTAGCAGCGATGGCTGAAATCGTGTACTCAGCGTTTGAGCGCATCCTCTCTTGCATATTGGAGAGAATATTAAAATGTAAGGTCTACTTATCCTCCACGGATGTTGTGCGGATATAATTAGAAGACTGGTTTTCTCTCTGATTAAGGCAAGGACGTTGACAATCGAATCGTAAAGTAGCCAGGTATATTAAGCCTAGAGTACGATGCTGCATTATACCAGGCCGGACTCTTTATCCAAATTAAGATTCTTGTCTACCTTAGTATCGATATAACAAGATTTAGCGTATTCAAAATCAATGATAATGTTTAATAATATCGATCTATACTATATATACCCGATTTACTAGTAAAATATAGAACTATATTAAATTAATATAATTAATTATAATATCGTAATAAGAGAAATTAAAGTTTCTAAAATATTTATATATATTAATTTAAATATAATAATTTATTTTCATTACTTTTTTTCATTACTACTCTTATATCTACTCGCCGCTTCAATATCTAAGTATATAATCGATAATAATATTAAATATAAGGTTTTTATACTTTTATTAATTTATTTGAAAACTAGTATAATCGGTATTAAAATCTATTATATTACTTTATATATATATGTATAAATAGTTTATAAAGGTACTTAATACAATTCTATATAATTTGCTAGTAAATCGGGTGTGTGTGGTATGGATCGACATTGCCAAGAGTTATCATTGATTTTGAATACGCTATATATACATATGTTTTCGATCTTAACCCCGGATTATCTCCTGGTGCCAAGCTGATTTGTTCACGATATACCCACGATACCTAGTCGTGTGCTTCACGCGTAGACCTTCGCATTCCCAACCTCCAAGACACTTCAACCCCAAGCTCAGGCTTGCTAGCAGCGAAGACTAGGCAATAATTTCTTGGTCAACCTAGTTTGTGCCGACAATAGCTGCAATGACTGGCTACAACGTTGCTCTCGATCGAGCCCAAACACTTCGCCAGAAGTGGGATTGATCTTAGGCCTGGTAGGCCGTTCTCTCTCCTCACTACCTACCTCTCTGCACAGTCCACGATGCCCGATGTGAAGGTCAAGACAGTCCCGCGTAGCATTCCTTACTTAAGGAAGCAAAAGAGATTGTCTGCAGTGTTCAAGATCATCCGAACGTAACAATGGCGGAGTACCTCAAGAAGCTACAGTAAGTTAGCCGGTCTACCGATTTTACTTGTAATAAATTTGTTTGTCTTACTAAACAGCTATAGGGAGCTTACGAGCCTGTCTTCGGAACTACACTGGTTTTGCAACATTTACGAGCCCACCCCAGGGGCCCCTCGTGTAAAGAGCGAATACCCCGTTGGTCGGAATTTGGATACTCGACAGGAGCAAGCTTGCGACTGCTTGAAACTCTTTGCGTATGATAGTGAAGAAGCAATACCATACCAGGAGAAGCTCAGCGCAGAGATCGATATACAGCTGTCAAGATGTGATCTTTGTGTTCTTGGATACTACAAATCTCGGCAAAAGCTCATTGAGCAATTGAGGAAGTGAGTGCTATACGAATTCCAATCGCTCCGGATTATTTACTGCGAATGCTGACACAGGGAGCGAATACGATGAGGGTGATGTAGCAGAATTGCTCGCGAAAATCACCGCTACAGACATCGAACGTATCAAGCGTGGGCTAGACGAGGCTACTAAAAAATTGCGAAGAACGGAGCCGCCTGGTCGCCATAAGGATATCCTCGGAGCGACCTCTCAGCTTGCCCTATTTGAAGCTCTCTGCTGCGAGGCATTCCTGGCAGACGAGATACTTCTTGCGCGACACTTCCAAGAGCCTTTCAGGATGGTACAAACGAATAGGAGGCTAAAGGTTACGCATTACGTGCCCGCTGCGACAATGTTCTTATTTGACAAAAATCAAGACAGATCGACTTGGGCGACGTGGACCTGGTCAAGGTACAAGACTGTACCTACTGAGGGAGACTTCAACTTCGCCATACATAATTCACTTCTGCGGAATATGCATGCAGTCTCGGAAAATGTCACAGACTTATCATCTCTTCAACGGCTGTGGTCTGGTATAGGCTTTATCGTCAGTAAGCTCGACAATAATCTTGTTACGCATTCGCTACGTGCAATGGATGTTGATGTGTTCCGACTTGCTCTAGAGCATCTAAAGTATGATACAAAGGGTTTTCAGTCCTTGATTCAAGCAATTCGAAAATTGCTAGAGCTTGCTCCCAAAGACTTTTGGAACTCCATGGGGGCCATATCGCCCACGACATTCATCGAACAAGTATTCAACAACCCTCAGTACGACAACTTTCTCCGGGAAGCCAAAGAAAGTGAGAGTTTTGAATCTCCAGCGCTGAATGATATGCTCAATTGGATCAAACCCTTTATGGATTCATTAGAGACCGCACATCAAGCCAGAGCTTGTCGTTCCTTGGACTTTCAGCTCTTAGACAGACTACAGGCGGATTGTTTCCCATTGTGTGCGAGGCTCGAATGCAAGTATGTCGGGCTTGATACACTGGCATGGACTCTTAAAAATTGCAACAACGACAAAGCTACGGTCACCCAAAACGATCGGGGGAATGGTACACTAAGTCATACTGGTCGAATTGTGGCTGCTGAAACGCTGGAAGTTGCCAGTGCATACATCAAAGATGTAATCAATATACCCAGTCTGCCAGCAGAGGGCAAAGCTCAAGAGTACTGTATCGAAACATGTCTTATCATCATCAAGCATGCTTTGAAACTGGAGTGCAAGTCTCTAAGAACCGACCAAGAGGCCCTGAAACACGAGCAAGAACTTCCGAATGGCTTTGACTCATATTCACCTGTAATATGGGATGCTGTGGTCCAGCACTTGGACCGCGGTAAAATCAAGGTCGCTCGCGCAGCTCTGGTCGGCATCAATGATCTGACGGGCTTGGAAAAGTTTAAGGTCAATGCCGATGACACTTATACAAAGGAGAAGAGCACATTCAATGTCAAATTCGGCCGCCTTACGCACCTGGTGTGCCAGATCCTGGAACGAATCAACGACTTCGATCCGGACGACTTAGACAGGCTTTTCCGCTTCCAAGATACGGCAACTGCACTTGTCGCATCGCTCTTCTCGCCTGATACGAACTTATATGAGGCCGGCGTCAATCTCATCAAAAGTAGCAGCTTTGAGTCAGCAAGGAGAGATGCCATTGCACATCTCCTCAAAACATCTTTCGAAACAACATTGAACGCTGTCTCATGGTCTCTCAATCGGATTGCGGAGAACAAGACTTTTGCCTCGTGTCCCCGAATGCTGAAAACCTCTACTGATGTGCTCGACATCCTCTGCAATTCGCAGAGTGGGCTTCTGCGTATCAAGACGTTATCAGGAGCTGGTGATGTAAAAGCCGTCGAACAATTTTGGCAGCACCAGTGGGAAGGCCTAGGGGTAATCTATGATATGACAGAAACCTGGAGCCGTGCTAAGGCGACCGACACTCAAAGCTTCAAAGACTTCTGCAGGGATACTATGCAGCTGTCAGAGCATTTGTTCGACCAGTATAGCGTTTTCGCAAGTGCAATCGACTCTGCAGCGCCGATAAAGCTGGAAGACGGCGATGCTACGGCTCAAGATCCTGGAGTCGGCAAGCAGCTTGTGCAACATCCTGCCAAGATCTTGGAAGCAATGGCGAAGTGGTTAAGATTGCGTGACGAATACCTTATGGAAACCTCCGTGAAGCTGACCAAGAAGGTCTTGGGTCGACTCACCGAACTGGGCATGGTGGTTGCGCAAGGTCCTCGTAAGTTCCTCGAACAGGTTCTCACAAACGCGCCCTCGGCAAAAACCAATATCACCCCCCAGGGAAAAGCCGAAATCGCTAGAGCTTTAGAAGACAATGTGGGTCATCCAATTTTGGCAGCCTTGGACGAGGACCACGACCAGTCTGAGACGCTTTCAGACCGGAGCAGCAGGCCGTCTGTTGCTGTCAAGAAGAACAAGAAGAATGGGACCATTGATCTGGATACCTGGCGGTCGAGTGCTAAAGCCTCTCCCCGGCTCGTGGAGATTTCTGATGATGAATTTGGAGCTTCGGATTTTGAGCGTCAGCTCCTTTCTGTCAGTCGGTCTACCGAGCTGGTGAAGGGCATGGAGCCATCGGTTGCTGCAAGGGAGGTACCTGCCCAGGCGCGAGATCGGAAAGCTTCTGCCATGCCAACGCGCGAACAGAAACCTGGCAAGCCAATCAAGCCTAGTGGCCCTTCTGATGCTGATCGTGCGCTTTTCCGCGAAAAGCGTGAGAAGGAGAGGGAGGCAAAGAAGAGACGAGATGCTGAGAGCATTGCTTTGCTCAAAAAGAAGGCTTCTGTTGGAATTGCCGGTCAAACCCATGGGGAAGGCTCTAGTTTGGGAAATATAGGAGTGAGAGGCAAGGACCACGCCCCAAAGGCCTCCGGTATGATGGTCTCTTCAGGATCTGAGTCTGATTCGGATGAAGATCTTGACCATGAGTTGTTCGGCACTGGCTCGAAGCCCGTTAAGACTTCGAGCACCTACAAGGACTTCAGTGTGAGCATAGCAATGCAGGCTAAAGTCAAGGGTCCGATCAAGAAGACACGGCAAGTAAGATCCGCCAAGGACATGCGCGCACGTCTGGCTCCCGACCTTACTGCTCTGCATAAGACAATACTCGGCTGGGATTTCTTCCATAATTGGGACTTTCCTCCAGGATCCGAGCGAAATGACTACAGCCTAGTATCCAACACTTTCCGTACCCCAACCGACTACCAGAACACCTTCGAGCCTCTGCTAGTTCTCGAAGCCTGGCAAGGCTTCTTGAAGTCAAAAGAGGAGGGAAACTTCAAAGCCTTCGAGGTTAAAGTCTCAAATCGAATGACAGTTGATGCTTTCCTTGAGCTGAGTACGACAATGCCAATGATGGAAGGTAAAGAACAGGGCATCAGCGAGGCAGATGTTGTTTTGATGTCGAAAGGTCAATCGCCTGCAGACGAGGCCCGACAGCCGCACTGCCTTGCACGGGTGCATAAGATCAGCAGAAAGAAGACCACAATGGAGATAACCTACCGGGCCAATGTTGGCAACAGCCTTGTCGCTTCGATGGTTCCCAACTCGACGCTGTACGCTGTAAAGATTTCGTCCATGACCCCATTGGAGAGAGAATATGGTGCTCTGCTAGGCTTGAAATACTTCGACCTATGCGACGAAGTGATTAGAGCCAGACCGTCGCCATTACTCGTATACTCAGAAAAGCAGCTGGGGCCGCTCGGTGCAAATTATGGTATCAATAGTGCACAGGCTAAAGCAGTCAGGTCTGCTATCGACAACGATGCGTTTACATTGATTCAAGGGTAAGCTCATCCGGACCTCGTCATTTGTTTTAGTAGCTGATACCAATAATACAGTCCACCTGGTTCTGGCAAGACCAAAACCATTGTGGCAATAGTAGGTGCACTACTGACCGGACAATTTGGTGAAAAGGGCGTGCCTATCGCTCGACCGCAGCCGATTCAGGGGACCTTACAGCGCGTTGACAATGGTTCTGCCGCAAAGAAGCTTCTTGTGTGTGCACCCAGCAATGCAGCTGTCGACGAGCTTGTCATGAGATTCAAGGAAGGCGTCAAGACAGCCGATGGGAGCGTTCAGAAGCTGTCCGTTATCCGGCTTGGTCGTAGCGACGCTATCAATGCCAACGTCCGTGATGTTACATTGGAGGAGCTTGTGAACGCAAAGCTCAACCTCGCAACTGGCAAGAAACGTGGCGAAGGAGATGAAGCTCATAACATCATGATGAAACATAAGGAAGCATGTGATCAGTTCAATGCTCTCCGGACCAAAGCAGACGAGGCCAGGGCTAAGGGAAACCCGGTTACGCCAGAGCAGGACCGAGATTTCGAAATACTAAGGAGAAAGAAACAGACGCTCAGTAATCAGATCGATGCAGCTAAAGACAGTGGGGATACTGTGGCTCGGGACGCAGATCTGAGAAGGCGACACGTGCAGCAAGAGCTCCTGAACAATGCTCATGTCATCTGCGCGACTTTAAGCGGCAGCGGCCACGAAATGTTTCAGAACCTGAAAATCGAATTCGAGACTGTCATCATTGACGAAGCGGCTCAATCGATCGAACTCAGCGCGTTGATTCCACTCAAATACGGGTGTTCCAAGTGCATCTTGGTCGGAGACCCCAAACAGTTACCACCAACAGTGCTTTCCAGGGAGGCTGCACGTTTTCAATACGAACAGAGTCTATTTGTCCGGATGCAGGCTAATCACCCCAACGACGTGCATCTCCTGGACACTCAATATCGAATGCATCCGGAAATCAGTCTGTTTCCCAGCAACGCTTTTTACGACGCTAGGCTTCTCAACGGAGCCGGCATGGCGGAATTGAGGAAGAGGCCCTGGCATCAGAGTAAGCTCCTAGGACCTTACCGCTTTTTCGACGTCCAAGGTGCTCATCAAAGCGCTCCTCAGGGTCACTCGTTGGTCAATTATGCCGAAATAGAAGTCGCGCTTTCGCTCTTCGACCGTCTGGTCACAGATTGTAAAGGCTACGACTTTAAAGGGAAAGTGGGGATCATCACTCCATACAAGAGCCAACTACGACAACTACGCTTCCAATTTGCCCAGAAGTATAGCGAGTCCGTGCTTACTTCTGTCGATTTCAACACCACCGATGCTTTTCAAGGACGAGAGGGTGAAGTCATCATCTTCTCGTGTGTCCGAGCTTCCGTCAACAAAGGTATCGGGTTCTTGTCTGACATTCGACGAATGAACGTCGGTATTACTCGAGCCAAATGTTCGTTATGGGTCCTAGGTAACTCGCAGTCACTGATGGGGGGCGACTTCTGGGGTCGGCTGATCCAAGATGCAAAGAGTCGTGACTGCTACACAGGTGGGGACCTTATCGGATTGCTCAACAAGCCGCTACTACAGCTCGACTCGAAAGTGCTGCCCATGAGCACGGCTTCAACACGGACTGCTACGCCTTCTCGTAATGATCGTGACATTGATATGCCTGATGCGCCTATCGCGGGTGGCTTCACGACTACACGTCCGCGCAGTAGTGAAACGCCTTGTCCTCTTGATACCGCGATGATTGATGATGCCGTCATAGATGCAGGTCCATTTGCAGCCACATATGTAGGCACCATTGCACGCACGAATGCAGGCACAGTTGCAGGCTCAAATGCAGATACAAAGGCAGGCACAGATGCAGCTACAATGTCCTACAATCCATCTGGTGGAGCGAACGGCCTTAATCCAAAAGCCTGTTGTCAGAAGTGTGGCAGCTATGAGCACTACACTCATCTTTGCAAAGAGGTAAATGCGCTAGGAGATTGCCATCGCTGCGGCGCTCACGGCCATAGAAAGATTGACTGCTCTACCAAACGCTGCATTTCTTGCGGGCAATTTGGTCACATCGAGCAGACTTGCATCAGTACGACATCGATATCAAGCAAAGAGCGTAATAGAATTATGCGGCAAGAAGACGAACATAGACGCGCTCAACAAAACTCGATAGAATTTCGTCGCAAATTGCAGCTTGGTGGGCATGACGTGCGAGTTCCTGTTGTACGAGCTACACCTGATCCCCCGCCGTACGGGGTCGGTAGCAACATCGTCTCAGGACGACCGCAGGAGAAGACTGGCGAGAAGAGGAGGCGCGGATTATCCCCCCCAGCGAGCGTTCCTAAAGGACCAAAATTGATGGATGGAGGTTCCAGACCGAGCCAACACAACTCAAGACCACCTTCGAGAGGCAACAATCAACCGCTCTCCAGCCTCCCCAATGAAAGCTCTGGCCTCAGCCGTAGGCAGTCGTCAGCACATCCGTTGCCCCCAAGACCAGTAAGCAACGCTTCCGGGTCTTCCAGAGACCCCAAAATCCGTCCTCCAGCATCCTCCTCCATGCCTCCAAGACCACCCAGTACTACACCGAGCGCGGATAGGGCCAGCAATGGCGCGCCAAACGCAGGCGCAAGGCAAGCAGGCTCATACCAACCCAATCGGAACTACAACGGTGGTCCAGAAGCGAGACAAGCAGATGTTTATCGACCAAACGAGAATTACATTGCTAGCTCAGCAGCAGCGGGAGATCCGAGGATGCCAATACGACCTGATGTTGGCGCCAACAAGAATATCAGACAAGGAGACGGGCTTGGGAGAGATCCTACACCCCAACCACAACCTCCACCGCAAAATATGGTCAGACCTCCCAGGAAGAAGAAGGAAGTTGATCCATTCATCAGGCCCAGGAGGAGGCCTTGATCGTTACGAAAATTTCATGCTATTGCATAGCGCAAGGCGCGCGTAGGTGCATTTAATGGGCGTTGTTCTACAGATACCCCTACGTGCTCCTCATGAGCAGATGGTTTTACGACGCATTTTCGTGCGAGCTGAATAGTGGCTTCTTTTGTTTTTGTCCATGAGGGCCTAAGGGCTCATAGCAGATCTTGAAAACACATGAGTTACGTTCATTGTTTTTCGCCCATTCAGCTGGGCAGTGAGATCAATCTTCGAAGATGTGGTGTCTCACCCAATACAGTGGGTCAGGAGGGGCAAAATTTCTCGACCGCAATATTATTTTCACATCGTTGCTATCCCAAGCATTTATTCCTTGCCTCGGTGTCATTACTCTGCCCCTTGCATAGGAATGTATGCACCATGTACCTTTCCCAGCCACCTCTTTACTCCCTGCATTTGATGACAGTCTCAATGAAAACGTGCAAAAGCAGGCATTCGCACGAACCGTAACTTGAGCAAAGCCTGCAACGAGCTGCGTTGCCGCGAACTTAATTGGAGCTCGTGATCAATCATGCCCCTTGACAGAGCCCTTGCTACTATGTGTCTAGCCGTGATCGACACGGCAACCAACGACCATCCGAAATATATGTTTGTAAATACAGATTACAGGACTGACATGATATATGATATATGGCCATGGAATCACAAATGAACCCCAAACATCCGGCGCAAGACAAACAAATTAGAACTTCGAGTGGCAATCCTAATTCGACAACAGTCCAGCCCAAAGTGTCTCTCAAACACATCAAACGAACACCACAGGGTGGGCCGCGTAGCGCAGGCTTCTCTAAAAACGCAACACTTACCGAATGGCTCGAATTCTCCAACGAGAGGAACTTCAGGGCGCTTTACGAAGCACTTCGCGGCGACCCTCCAGCTCCCAACGAATACTACACTAAGCCGCTGTACGAAGTTTTAGGGCATTACAGTATAGATCCGGTCGAGGAAGACGTCAAATCTGAAGGTCGAAAGCACTTCCTTGACGCACTGTTTCGCGCGCGTTTCAAGCACAAATCTGCCACGCCTACAGTATCCAAGAAAATGCTTCAGCTGAACGATGAGGCAGGTCTGGCGCTGCAGAGGACATCGAACGGTCACACTTATGGACAGATATTTCCAACGAAGGTCTATGGAGGAGCTAGTAACGCGTCCACATACCGGATCAATGCACGCAAACAGAGCAGAGAAAGCTTGGCTCAAGAAGTAGATGAAATGCCCACCGTACCTGCAAAAGACCTCAAGAATGGCGTTGCGAACAACGGCCGTGCAATCCATAAAGCTGACAGGCGAGCGGAAACTGATGATGGGCCCCCATCCCAACTAGTCAACAAGCACACGAGACCCTTACACAACTCACCGCCACATCGGAGCCCAGATATCCATGGATCTACGACAGTGAGCCTGGGAAAGAGATTTGGCGTCCACAGATCGCGAAAAGAGAAAATCAACCCAACGCAACACCTCAATGAGTTACCCAAACCAATGATCGAAGCACCGCCCGCCATACCATCACCACTACATCGGACGAATGGCTCCATATTTGGTTTGTCGCAGGAATTCACGCATATCTTGTCTAGACCCGATAGCCCAAAGAAGGCCCCAAGCAACGATCAGCATCCACTTGGAAATGCTCAGAGCCAACCCACTATCCGCGATTTCGCTACCCACGGCTCCTCTTTCGTCAAGGCTGCTCGGGCACTTCGAGTAAGGTCACGCAGTCCTATGAAGCGAGTAAGCAAGCAGCAGCAGCAGCAGCAACAGTCCCCTCAAAAAGTGCGGGACTTTCGCAATGTTCCAACGTTTAAGCCTCCAATTCGGAACATCGAGGCATCTTTTCCGCAGAGGGCAGGCCCAGCTCTGTTCCCTGAAGAGACAATGATATTGTCAAATTCATCCTCAGCACCTTCACCAATGACACCAGAGTCAGTCATTCGAAAGCCCGTACACGACCTGAGACCCTCACCCATCGCAGACACCTTCTCCAAGTCATCATCAGTGATGTCGACCGAGACAACCGCAGAAGACACCCTCTCAGATGCTTCATCCGCCGTCGTCTCCCGCGCCCAAAGCGCCGTGGTATTGCACCCACCGATGCCAGGCCCGGCGCCAACAACGCCGTTGCCTTTATTGCCAGAAGGCCATGACGCGCCAATACCAGTGACGCCTCGCTTAAGCCGAAACATGGCGAGCCCGGAGTGCTCTCCTACCCAAACCTCGCCCAGCTCGCCAGCGAGGGTACCGCCTAAGTCTCCTGCGAGATACAGATTCACGCCCAATACAGGAAGCCCACCTAAACCCAAGAGGCCAGCTTCACCAACACGGAGGAATGCGGCGACCGAGAATGAGAATATACAGACGCCGACCTCGTCGCCGAAGAGGCAGACCTTTCCATATACAACACCACATCAAGATCTGTTGCCCAAAAGCTTCACTGCCAGAAGCACCAGCGCGGGCGACATAGAAGATGTGCAGCAGAAGAGAGTTGAGAATGCGCAACTGCAGTTAGCGCGTATGAAATCGCAAAAGGCAGATATCGATGATGTGACGCCAGGTGCATCGGTAACCTTGAACGAAGGAGAACTACATCAGGGTATCGTAGAGCTGCCAAGCGTACGATGCTCATACAACGGCTCCATAACAACAGCTAAACACAACGCTCAGCAACCATCTCAGATCAACGATCTAAGTCTCTCGATAGCAGCCCATCGTCAACGTGAGAGCGTCATCCTCTCCCACAGGCTCTCCCCCATCATCGTAGTCGCAGAGCAAGCGCCCACACCACCAACCCAGCGCGCCCCTTCCCAGACCTCAAGCCATAACAGAGATAGCGTCGACGAATATCTCCAAAGCCATTATCCAGAATCGCACACCAGCCGAACCAGCATCGATGACCGACCTCAGCGTCCTACCACAAATGGCTTCTTTCCCAAACCTCCAAAGCCAGCATCGCCATCTCTGCACCTTCCAGAGGAAGAGAACAGCCGACTACGTCCCTCATCCGTGCATTCGATGCCAATTTCCCGCCCCGTGTCTCTATCGGCTCAGTCCGTCCGAAGCTCAAGACCCATCGCTGCACGCGTACCTACTCCTTTCGCGGACCCTCTGCTGCGCGCCGAAGGACAGCGCTCCTCACGTCACTCATCCATCCATACAGCAGATGATCTCGAAGCAAGGTTAGCTGTGATCGAGAAGAAGAACGTGATGCTTGAGAGTGCGCTCATGGCTGTAATTAATTGTTCTTCGCGGTATGATACTAGTGCAAGGTCCAGCGGAACGTCAATCAATGGTGGAGAAGGATCTAGTGTTGCGAGTGGGATAGCACGTCTTCGTGCTGGGCTGGACATTATGCCCTTTTCGCAAGCTAGTACATCGGTTGCGAGATTCAGTTCAGCGAGTGGGCCGTGAGCGAACGGAACTGGGAGAGTGCTTGGGTTTTCAGCGTGCTGATTAGCAGTCGATGCATGATACATTAGTCAGAGTCTTGTGACGGCAATTATACTCCTCCGCCATGCGGGTAAAAGTCTAGGTCTATAATCCAGGAGTAAACGATGGTGCCATCGTAATCTCTTGCTCCGACATAGCTGTTCCCTTCTCTTCAACGTCGTCTACTTTCTCCCGCATTCAAGGCGGAATCTCCTTCCCCTCCCAATCCCAGCATTTCCCTCGTCCCCGCATCCCCACAGTATTAACGACCTCATGTAGCTTCTCCGCCGCGAACTCAGGCGTAAACAACTTCTCTTTCGGTGTGCTTCCCCAAAACTCTTCGCTCAACCCCGTTTTCACCGTCCCGGGGTGCAAGGAGACACACATAGCATTCTCCCCACATCTTCGCCTCAAGTAGATATCCACACTCTTAGCAATAGAATTCACAGCGGCTTTACTCGCGCGGTAGCTATACCATCCCCCCAGGCTGTTGTCGCTGATAGAACCGACGCGAGCGGACATCAAAGCCATCAGGGCCGAGGGAGGCAGGTTGAATATGGGCGAAACTTCTGTGGACTTCTTAGGTAGGAGAGGGGAGAAGTGTTTTGCAAGGAGGAGAGGCCCGAGAGTGTTGATTTGGAAGGTCTGAAGAGCTTTGGCGTGGTCGATTTGGGAGGGGGATTTTTCTGGGTGGAGTATTCCTGGGATGCAGAAGGCGAGCCGGAGGTAGCTGGACGAGAAGCGGGATTTGCAGTGGTCGGCTACTGAAGCTATGATAGACTCATCTGGAGAGATACATTAGCATGTAGGGATGCTATTGGTAGGGTTTGTCAACTACCGGTCACGTCCAACTTCAAGACCTCGAGTCGCTGCTTATCGACATCGAGACCGTCTAAGATGTGCTTGTTTAAGGCATCAAGGTCTGTTCTTGCCGTTGCGATGACTGGCAGGTCTGTGGTTTTGAGCAGACGTTTGACTAGTTGGAGGCCAATGCCTCGGGAAGCTGGCGAGACGAGGAGCCATGGCTTTGACATGGCTAGAGAGGAGTGGTATGTAAGAATCTGGGATGTGGAGGACTGCGCCGCCGAGTGAAGATGCCATCTTGAAGATCCGGAGTGCCTTCCGCATTATTTACAATCCTGAGATGGGGGAGGTGAAGTCGAAGATGGCCAAGATCGATCGCCAAACTCTAGAACTAGAACTTAGAATATCTCAGTTCTAGAGGGCGAGTCTCGCACCCAGCAATTCTATCCTTCTCAACGATCACTCATCTTTGACACCCATTTTCCGTTCGTATCGATGCATTTTGATGTAGCGCATTAGCGTGACGGGTTTTCGTATTTAGAAAAGGATTATGCGGCGTCCACGTTTCGCTCTGTTCTATGACCGCGGCCAGCAGCACACAGCGTCAACAGTTGGAGTTTCAAATCGAAGGCCAGCGGCACCGTACGAACCATTGCTCTATCTCAACGATGTAAATTAATCTATCTGAGACCGCACAGCTGAGTTGCCAACAATCGTCCTGGTGCTGTGGAAAGATCTTTACGAAAGACATGAAGATAATCTCATCTGCTTGACTTCTGAAAGTCATGCCCTGTATTCTATCAATCTTGTCTGATCGTGTGTTGTCCATTCTCAATCTCCGACCTGTTGGCTTCTACGTGCTTTGCACTTGGACCGTTTCCTCAGCGGATATTGCTTGTGATCACTCTTTCTGTTTGTGTCAGGGGAACTCTCTAGGAGAACGCAAGACAACACTCACCAGCGGTGAAGTCTGTGACGGTCACATTGGAACGGAGCTGTTGGCACGATGCAAGGAGTCGCAAGGAACTATCCGTTCTTCAATTACTTGAATTTCAACCTTAGTCTCGACCTGTTCATATATATGTAATCGCAAAGCGGAGACCGTTGCTTTGAGTCACAGAACAAGTCGTCCTGAGGATGGCTAACCAAGCGGAAGCATCTTGACGCTTCGTGAACTTTTTGGCTCCTTTCTCAAAAACGGCTGGCTGATCGTGTTGAGGAATACAATTTTTAGCTCCAGCGGTCTGCGCTCAAGTCACTACCTCATGTGCTCCAGTGCTTCTCCACATGTTCGTGGCCTGCCTGACCGCTGATTGTTTTTATAGCCAATAGATGCTAAGGAGTGGCTTTGTAGCTCAAGTGGCTGCTGTGGTTACCTCTCTCACCATAGAGCGGGTCCTCAACTGCTGGAACGATCCTTCTCTCAACGCTGGTCAAGTCATCGTCAGCATCTTCAAGACACTGCATCACCCTTTCAACATCAACTTCAGCGATCCCGATCAGCTTCAACACGGCATATTCCAAGCCGCCACAAAGGGGTGGTCCGACAAAACCGACGAATAGCGCGACGTTCTCCGCCCCCGTCTCATATCATATCCACCTTCGCAGCTGGCCAACACAAACACCTCTTCAGCGACTCAGACTATTGGCACAATCTCCGTACCTTCGGCAACAAGGCCGAGGAAGACACATCACTTGTGGACACGGTCATTGGCAATATCACAGATGCGGTCAAGAAAGGGGTAGTTGAGATTGCTCAGCAGGCCCTCAAAGAAATCTTCAACGTTTTGCAGTCGTTGCCGACACCGTACATACCGAATACTGTGGATTTTGCTTTGAGCTTGATCCCGGTGGCTGTGCCAGTGCTTGACGTGTCTAGGGGGGTTTCTCTTCAGGTTTTCATGGCGACTTCGACCATGGGGTTCATCCTGAAAGAAGTCTTTAGATCCTGGTAGACTGGAATGAGAGAAAAACATGCATGATGCGTTCGAGGGGGGCTCGGAAAGAGAAACTGTGATTGACAATATTACGGTGCTCGCCAAAGCATTCTCGAATAGTCAAGCTTAGTAATAAGTTATTTTGACGAGGGACTCTTGTGGTAGCTTATTGAGCTATCCATATTGACAACGTTCATCTCGTTATTCACTGCCCGCGACGTCAAACAATTCCTCGCAGGCAGTGGCACAACGGATACAGTAAGATGCAAGACAGAGAACAGCGGCCGATTTCAATTGAGTGAGAGGGATGAAGCCCATGAGGCTCAGTATTATACCATACAAATGCTGCCCCAACGTACCATCGCTATGCTGCAAATAGTCAAACTAAATCCCGAGTACGCACTCGTGCAACCCATCATACGCAAACGCCACCTAGTCATGTCTTCGGCTTTGGGTCCTCCCTTACCATTGGGGGCATCGCCTCAACACCCTCAAGACCAATTCCTGTGCCTTCTGCACCATTTTCTTGTCTTGTCTCCTTCAGTCTGTTCAGTCTCTCGGTTCTCGTTTCTCCCGGTAGACCTGGTAGAGCAGGAGTAGGGCTAACTTCTCGCCACGTGCCTCGACTTCTGCTTCCTTGTTCGCCCCACATGCTGACTCTCTGGACCTTCCGCAATTTCTTCAGGCCGTACCTGCAAACTACACCTGCAAAGATGAACGAGCAGGCCGTAACACCGAAGAAACCAAGGTCAGATTCCTCGAAGAAGTTCTTGAGGTTCATTCCATAAAGACTGGCAATGAAGGCGCCAGAGCCGATGCCTAGCGTTCCAATGCTGAACTTCAGATCAAGGAGCATAAGGGAGTTGCGATTGGCATCGAGGATGGCTTTCACACTGCTTTTGTCAGTAAATACTTCTGGTGTCAGGCATAACATAGACTCACACTTCCTCCGTATTCCGGATATTGCTGACCAAATTGCCAGCTGCTTGTACGATTTCATCGCAAACCTTATGGTATGACTCTAGTAGCATTTCTACCTCGGTATGATCATCCTCTTCCCTTGTCTTGCCCTGCGATCGTTCAGTCAAGTACATGGCGACTAGGTCGTCGTCTGCCTCGAGCAGATCATCTATGGAGTCCCTCACAAGCCTAGCCTTCTGCTCAAATGTTCCTAATTTCTTAGAGAAAATCAGAAGATGCCGAAGCTTGTCCCGATCGATATCCTCTTCGAGCTCCTGCAAGACTCTCATGACGGGCTGCGCAACCCCCTTGAACTCTTCTTCGAGACCAGTCGTAACACTAATCAGCACAGCTTCCAAGGCCCGGAACTCGTAGGGCAAGCCTCCCGATTGCTTAGACCCTTCTTTCTGGCTCAACTTCCCCCCCAGATCGTACATAAACTGTGATTGTGTATACGAATCGGTGGTACCGTATGCGTCGAGGACGAGAACACAATTGCTCTTTATGAGGACTCGGAGGTGGAGGAGATTGATTAAGATAGCAGATGGCCGGACGAGGATGTGAGGTAGTAGAGATGAGTCGATTTTCCTAAGGTCCCGAGGCAGAAGTCCATACTTCACACGCAGTCAGCAGCTAACATATGAAATAGTGCTCTTTTTGATTGTTCATACCTTAGCAATGAGCTCGGTCTTTTTGAACTCCCCATCCATCAAGGTGACATTTCCCTTGACGTCCAACTCAGTGCACCGTAGTTTAAGCTCATTGCCAGCCTTTCCCGTCTTATTGCGACCAAGCCCAATGCCCCCTACCTCGTCTAGAAAATTTGGTAACGGTGGTAGATCCATTGACTTGAGTTTTGGCATTCCTTTGCGGTCTTTTGGTGCCCATAACCTCCTCAGCAATGGCCGGGGATCTGTAGTAACGTGTCGGTAAGGTTCCAACTTTTTGAGGTGAAAGACCTTTCCTGGCCGCTGGGCGCTAGAAATGTATGGGAAATTGGGCGATCCATGTTTGGAGGATGGTCTTAGGAGGTCAAGATTGAGAAGTGACGACTCGATGTTTGCCTGGCGACGGGCGGTGGTTGTGAAGGTCCTTCCCAATAAGGCGACGCATTCCCCAATCCTGCGCGTGCTGTCTTTAAAGCCTGGAGACTGAGATCTTCGACATGCAGCAGGTCTCAAGGGAGGGGGAAAGCAGACCTGCTCTGACTGCGATCGCAGGAAATGTAGAAGAGAGGAAGAAGGCACAGGTACGGTGAAAGCACCAGCTGGTCTCATATCCTTAGACGTTCACGAAGTCTGTATGTCGTAGAGCTACAAAAGCATTAGGAGGCCTTGAAACGCCTTAATTAGCGGAACAGAAAAGTGAAGTATCAGAGTCTTGGCAGGTCAACCAAACAGAAATCCGAAGTTCTGCCGAGGCTGGTATCCGCAGACTACTTTATGGCATGCGTAAGGTAATATCGCGGGTGGCTCCCGTTGCCTATTTTGTAGCGGAGCTAATGTGTGAGGCTCCATTCGAGCCATTGAACTTCTTCAAATGTATTAGACAGCGACACTATTGTTATCGGAGTATTCAAGTCACTCATTCCTCATTCATTCGTCCACAACGCGATTACTGCAACCCGAGCCGGTATACTAGCTCCCAGACAGTCACTTTCTTGTACAGCTTTTCCCACTCAGTACAACAGTAGCGTTGACTCTCATTCCCTTCCACTCTGATGACCACCAGGTCCTAGAGGGCCGGCTCCAATTGAAATGCCTTCCCTTCTCTCCGACAACGACAAAGAGGTTGTCAAGCGAACAGTACCCAAAGGCGCCAACAAAATCCATGCCGTGGCCGTTGCTCGCCTGTACATAGCTTATCCAAATAAGCAACGATGGATTTATACAGGGCTACAAGGTGCGGCTGTCTTGGCCAACGACCTGGTGGGCAACACCTATTGGTTGAAGATGGTCGACGTCTCAGTATGCTTCTGCGCTGGTCTCTTCGTGATAGTCTTGTTAATCAATTACTAGGGTGCCAATCGCGGCGTATTATGGGACCAAGAGATCTACGACCCTTTCTACTACAATCAAGATCGGACATTCTTCCACTCATTCGAGCTCGAGGGCTGTTTAGCAGGCCTCTCATTTGTTGACGAAAAAGAAGCGAAACAATTCAAGAAGAAGATGGACGATAGGGAAAAGAACGCAAGCAAAGCGACTAAGGCAACACTATTCCAGGGATCGGGACCTCAACCAGCAGCCGCGACTGCTACCAATGGGAAGCCTCATCACCGCTTCGGCCTGGGCAGTCTACTACACGGCCAAAGGTCTTCTTCGGCTCCTCATGTCCCTCCGCCGCAACCACAGTCTATTATACCACCCAAGCAGCCTAGCATGGCTGAGCTCGGTCAGGTCAGCCCAAGTCGCGAGAGAGCATCATCGTTGGATACCGTAGATCCATCATGGAGAGGAATCCTGGGCGAATTGCTTGCTATGGGCATCACTGAGGACCAGATCGAGGAGAATTCGGATTTCATCAAGGACTACATTGAACAAAGGAAGGCGAGCGGGGATCCTATTGGAGGTAACGGTGCTGCTACTAACGGCGCTGGTAACGACCGGCGAGTCAAGGCTCCTCCACCTCCGCCACCTGGAGCACCGCCTGGAAGATTGGAATCAATCAGTCCTCAAAACACAGGCAGCACTATGCCTTCCAGGAGAGGGCCCGCTCCTGCACCGCCGCCATCTCGTAGAAGCCGTGCAGATGTCGCAAGTTCAGTCTCATCACATCAAGAGTCCCCACCAAGGTCTCCTGAGCGGACGCCTTCGCCCCAACGACCATCGTACCAGTTCAGAGCACCACCTCCGCTCGCTGATGCCGGCAAATTTGCGAATGTACCAGCTCCAAGTCTTCCCAAGCGGCCCCGAGCAACTTCAAGTGTTGCGAATCCGGGACCACCTCCACCGCCCCGGCCGCCAAAGACGCCCATGGATGAAGAGGAGAATGGAAGTAGACCCAAATTCGGCGTTCCACCTCTGTTTCAAGGAGAAAGGAAACCATCAGCAGCACCGCCTCCACCACCACCAAGCCGTGCTCCTCTCACTCCGCAATGGACTTCTCGAGAGCCCGGGCCGAATAATGCTATACCGCCAGCCGCCGCCGCTCCACCTCCTCTTCCTCCAAAGACTCCATCTGCGCCGCCTCCATCATCCGGCCCACCAGCTCCGCCGTTGCCACCCCAGCGCAATACGCCTTCTGCGCCTGCTCCACCTCCACTTCCAAGTGCTCCAAGACAAGTCCCAGTTGCGCCAGCTTCTTCTGGACCGCCTCCGCCCCCACCATTGCCCTCGTCTGGTGCACCACCGCCTCCTCCGATGCCTACGTTTGGTGCCACACCCAAACCCCCGCCACCTATGCCATCTGGCGGGGGCCCCCCTCCTCCGCCTTTACCACCTGGCCGAGAGACTACTGCTACTCCGCTACCACAACCAACAGGAGGCAAGGGAGATCTGTTGGCTTCTATCAGAGGCAGCGGCGGAATTGGTGGCGGCCGACTCAAGAGGGTTAGTAGTCAGGAGAAGAGAGATCGTAGCGCTGCCGCAGTTCCTGGTGCAGCGCCTGCTGCTCCCTCAGCGGGCGGAGCTCCACCACCTCCATCTGGTGGTGGCTTAGGTGATGCTTTAGCTGCGGCGCTGAGTCAGAGGAACAAGAAAGTCAGCGCGAGTGGTGAGTCTTAAACCGCGATTTTATGATGGTATATTGCTAACGTCTGTTGGGAACAGATGACGAAGATGATGACGAGGATGATTGGGACGAACCCCCCAAACGTAGATGAGTGAATGCAGTGCAGCAGTGGGATTTGTGATTCTGAAGCATGGAAATTAGCCTGGGCAACCTTTTAAGATCTGGCAGAGAAAGATAAAAGGACTTGGTCTTCGGCAAACTTCTGTTTTACTTCAAGCGAAGGTGTCCGGTATTCCGTATTCCACGTATCTTCATACCTACAATGTGCAAGTTTCCGCCAATTCATAACCTGAATTGCGCTATGCAGATCAATCCGATGCCTCAGAACCTGCTTCATGTGAGAGACTAGGGGCTAGAGCCAAACGAAAGGGGGAGGCTTGGGATCACATAGTGCGTTGTTCAAAAGTAGTCAGGAAAATTCCGTGAGGAAGAAGACTCAAAAGGTAATGGTCTATCGTAGGTCCATGTTTCTGGGAGGTTGATCAAGGAGTATCTCAATGTTAGGACATCATAGCAAAAAGATGCCCGCCTCAAATGGACCTTTACGCATTGATTGGACTGCAATGAAGGTGAGTGAATGGTTGTTGCGGATTTTGGTTCCTTGAGAGGCCATTGAAGCGCAGGAATGTCAATACCAAGGGTATATCCCGAATGAAGGAGTGACTTCGGAGCAATCATCAAGCCTATATGAACAAGTAACGATGGGAATGGTCCTTAGGAGACTATCGTTCTGCCAGATAGTGAGGTGGGGTGTGCGATAGCTGAATAAGAACAACAACGGGAAGAAGACGAGACTAGATGGATGAAGTTTCCAGAACGGGGAGCGAGGAGAGGTAGGATTCAGGGTCTCAGGAGGTGAGATCGAGGGAAAGAGGGCCATCTAGGGGCAAAGCGAGAAAATGGCTGAGAGGAGTAATGGAATCTCAGGTTGGGGACGAGGTGAGGTTGATTCTAGATGTTCATTCTTAGTATTTGCTCGAGAAAGATACCTCAGATAGGGCAAGTGCGAGTCTGGCGCGGCTAGGGAAGGGTGTCAATATCCAAACCATATCATCAATATCAGATTCTTGTCGCCGGGAAAGCAAGGCTTGGGATTTAGGATGCTGGGATGGTGGGCTGACATGTGAGGCAGCGTCTCGCAAACTTTGGCGTCTTTCACTCAGTATCTTACACTCAACACCCACTCCATTGTTGTCTATCGTCGAGGTACGCTTGCGAAAAGGCTTCGATTTGGCGCCAAACGACGGCTCTTTGCCAGCGAAGAAGCTTCCATGGTCAAACATCACTCCAAACCTTATACCGCTCTAGCCGAAAGATGCCACAGGCTTAATCTTCAAATTCTGAAAACCTGTACCTGCTCATTCACCCCCGAGACTTCTTTTAGTGCACACTGTCTGAAGGTCCCTATTCATTGATGGGTTCGGCCGGTCAGGTTGACAAGAGTTCTCAGAGAAGTGATGATTCGTTTTGGCAGTGTCACGTTTGTGTACTTAGAGCATGTAAATCTCCTGGCAGATGTTCTACTGCATCATCGAATGACTGCTCAGAGTCTTGAAAATCACTGCTGGCATCATCTGACATGGCTTTTTCAAGTTCGTGGAGAGAGATTGGGCGAGAAAGATAGCCCGATTCAAGTAAATTGGGAGTGCTATGTCGAGAGTCTGGAGCTCTCTCAACAATGCCAATTAGCTCTTCAAAGGCGACCACCAACTTCTCGGTCATGTCCGAGCGTTCAAGCAACCGCGTTGCAAAGTCCCCTCTCGAGAAGCTGTGATCATACTTCAGCATGATGTGATTTGTCTTTGCGAGGATATGAAGAGTTTCGATGTTGGCGTATAGTGCTGCAATCTGGAGAAGGTGAGGGCCTTGCAGCCGGGGGCAGACACTGTACTCAAACCATCTATCCAGTAATAGTGACAGCACGCTGTGGCTGTTGTATGCAATGGCGGTAGTAAGCGGAGTTTGACCAAGTGTTGAGCTGACGTTGATATTCGCGCCATATTCAAGTAAAATTGTGGCAAAATCCACCTTGTCAGTTCTAGCAGCATGGATCAGGGAGGTTACTCCCTCTATCCCACTGGCGTCGACGTCAGCTCCAAAGTCGAGGAGCGTCTTGAGGATGAGGGGCTTGCTGGCATTGCGTGTTGCACAATTCAAACCGCTACCAACTTTAATGCCAGCGGGTAGACCAGGGTCTGGCTCCGCACCAGCCTCTAGCAGGAGACGAACGCAGACAACGTGATCGCGTTCTGCGGCATAAGACACTGCGTTGGTCCACTGCGTATCCAAGGCGTTTGGACTAGCGCCTGCGCCCAAAAGCAGAGCGACTGCATGCTCGTTACCACGCGCTGCTGCCCAGTCTACAAGGCTTTTAATGGTGTAAATGGTGTGATATGAAAGCCATATCACACTAATTACGCTAAAACTAAATAGTGGGTGTGATATTAAGGGCATATCACACCCACTATTTATATCATGATATATTAATAATATTTAAATGGTGTAAATGATACGCGGAATTAGCGGAATTAGCTTATTATTAGGGGTTATAGGGCGATTTTTACGACTGATAAGCCCTAGTACTATTCCTATCTGGAAGTACGCTAACCTAAATAGGTAGTCGACCCTAACTCCGCCTTACCCGTAACGCTACCAAAATCCCCTATGCAAAATCCCCAGAATTATCACTTATATTATTTATATCAGTAGTTGTTTGGTGTGATATGAAGCCTGCACTGATATAAATGATATGGTGTGGAATCCATATCACACTATTTAATTAGGAAAAAAGGCGTATCATATCATTTATATCAGTAGTGCGTAAATAGTGCGTGCACCATTAAAAGCCTTGTGCCCAGATGAGTGGCGTCCTGCCAAGAGCATCGACTGCCTCCATGGTCTCTGGATGAAGTGCGACCTCTTCTTCCAAACTCATCATAGAAAGACCTAACACAATTTTGTGTATTTGTGTATAGTTTTGTTCTTCGATGAAATCACTCCCAGCTATGAGACAAGAGAGAGTCTCTATGACCTCGCGCGAGAGGCCGCCTTGAAGGATGAAGTCAAAAGCTTTGTTTTTTGGACTATTGTCGTATTTGGAAATTGGTCTGGCACCTATCAGATTTCTCAGCTTTTAGGATATCGAGCTTGCTTACCTATAGTCTGGATCGGCTCCTGCGTGAACCAGAAATTTGCAAGTGTCGTATTGTTTCCCATACAGCGCCCACTGTACGTCGTCAGCGGCTGTAGCTCAAGCAAACAATGGCTGCTTACCCTGAGCACTGAATAACCTCGTGTAGTACTCACATCCCTTGGCGAAGCTAGTCCACGAATGAACAAGTCTTTCAAGCCCTCAATGTTTCCGTTCAGAGCAAAATTGACAGACTGTGCAGAATCCGGTACTCTTCGAAGGGTGCTCAATGACATTTGTGGTCCAAAGACTGGGCGATATCCTATCTGCAGTCGAAAAATTTGAGACCAGAAGAGACCTAAGGGAAACCAGTACTCGAGGCTGACACGAGGGCCTTGTGGTTTCTCACATTCCTCAGCATCACATGTAGAGCTTAGGAGTGGGAAACCGGAATAGCCCACAAATAGTTGCCCCAGAATGCGATCTACAATTGCCGGCGTACTCGATTGCTTTGCAATATGACATGCACAGCGGCAGGAAGGTCGACAGGTTGAAGCATATTGATTCAGTCGAACCCGGACGCCCTCCGAGCGGGCAGGTTGAAGGTCCTGTAGTCGGGCAATTTCCTCTGCAGAAGTACGCTTACGATTCATTGGGCGGGCACCATAGCGTGGACCGATCTGGTATGGTTGATGCATTTGATTCTGATTTGATTGAGCTTTGAGCAATTCTTCCACTCTTTCAATTCGTTGATCCACCTGCTCGTAGACCTGGTGGACAGAGCTCTCTACTTGATGAGAACTGGAAGCCAAACCGGTAAGAACTTGTTCACGCCAAATTGTTTGCTCTTGCGTTGTTGATGAGTTTACTTGGGAAGTCACTGCTGATAGATTATCAAGGTCCAGTCTAATGCGGAGCATATCCCGACTGTTTCTTAGTCAGCGCTGAAATCATTACGATTGATTGCTAGGGTACTTTATGATTGAAGGCAAAACCTACGAGTTAGAAGCGCCAAGCACAATGTTGAGGCTACATTTGACGCTCTTGATATCTTCTTGCAAGGCAAGGAGCTTTGGCTGCTTCCTTCGCCACGCATGCGCCTGGACGAGAACAAATTTGTCGCTGTCGCAAAGCTTGGCCAATTCCTCGACTGCAGCTTGCAGCTCAATTAGCTTTGCTTCAGCCTGCTTAAGAAGCTGTGGTATTGCCTGTTGCTGGGTATCTGGGATGAACTTGGCGCGCTCCTTGGACACAGTGGCCACTTGGACGAGTACAGCCTCAATGTCGGAGACTTCGTTGTTCAGCGCGTGTAAGCGTCCAGGCAGCGCTTTGCATAGAGCTCTGAGCGCTGAGAAGCTGCGACATGTTGCCTGAGCTAGAGCTGCGACTATGATTGCGCTTGCTGTGATGGAAATAGGATCCATGCCAACCCCGGGAAGACGGGAAGAGACAGTTATGTTGTTTTAGGTCAAGGCTTTAGATGGGAGTTTGATGAAGCACAAATGGTTGAGGGGATCGAGGGTCTTTTTGACCAGAGATCAGCCCCACCCACGCTTCCCAGGAGCATGCATCCTTTACACTAAAGTACTTGGCCTAGGCCCGCCTCCCATTGGTCTGCCGGCGTCGCAGGATTGCTAGCCTGCAGCAGCAAGCGCCTGATCGCGTGAGCACAATGGGCTCTAGCATTTAATCCAATTCCTCAGACATTGATGCTAATTCCCCGCACTACCTGCACGACCTGCGTCCAAATCAGTCAAATCTGCGCCATTGATGTGCCAACATGCGGCTCGGTTCTAACATCCATCGCTATCAGATTGTGGAATGGAGCCAGTTCTACATTGATTACAACATTCTAAAGACAACGCACAAGAGTCTAGTAAGACGGAGCATCGAGCAAGGTGTCAACTCGGATCTGTCAGGTCGGCTGCCCAACTTTTCCTCTGAACAATGTCTCCTTTCGCATTTCTCGAGCTGGTTAACTCTGACGTACGATAGACTTGATCGCTGCTGCACAAAAGCAGATTGTCGCAGCACATCATTTCTTTGCAACCACGTATCACGGCATCCTTTCAAGCCTCAATGCGATTGAGAATGACTATGGCATCAAGGATCTTGAGTCCCTCAAATACGCCAATACATTTGATTGTGAAAACCTTACAGCTGCTTTTCGTGAGCTAAAGGTGTCGTTGAAACGGCTGCAATGGTTTGGATTAATCAACTTCAACAAAATTCATGCCGGATTACGCCGTTTCTTGCCAGCTGTTGAGTATCCCAGCGGTCAAGCTGGACTCGATGAGCAATGTCTGGGAACTCTCGTGCGTGTTGCTGAGGTGATTGAAAGGCTCTACATAGACAATTCGGCAGACTGTAACGACAAAGACGGGTGTTCGCTCCTTCAGCGAACATATGAGGCGAACAGAGTCCCTAGTATTCCAATCATGCGGGCACTGAATGCTATCATTGATGATAAACCGTCAGCTCTACAGAACTGTATCAACAGCATTTCTGATGATTCAGAGATATCTTCAGCCCAGCTATCGCATATACTAATTGACCTGCTGCAATACTCTTGTCATACTACTTCTATGAGCTGTGTTCAGAGGGTCCTCCTCCCGCGGATGAGCAGTCTGTCAGACTTTGGCGATGTATTACATCGTCTTCTTGTCAAGATAGGTCAAAGACATGCACTGCAGACTCCAAGTACAAAGGAACCTTCAGCCATTCCTCATCGCAACGCCACCCCAACTCTCATCAACGTTGTCGTTCGCTTCATCGGCGAGTCTAATGATCAGATATATAGAACACTATTCTGTCAAGATAAGCTGGGACAACTTCCAATTCATTGTGCTTCATGGTATGGACTCATGGAGTTATGTGACGCAATTCTACAGCGCATGACACAAGCGGCAAAATCGATACGTCCGTCATCTAGTCCCGTACTGATTGAAGGCCCCAACGGGTATTCGGCGCTAGATATTGCAATTCTCACAGGGAATTTGCCCCTTGTACGACTGTTTCTCAAAGATCAAAGCTTGCGTGTCTCGCTACTTCCGGGTAGACTCTTGACTTTGGCCATGAAAATTGGATATCCAGAAGTAGTTCGGGCTCTTTGTGCATCCGGCGTTGATCTCAGCTACGAAGATCGCAACGATGAGACTGCTCTATTTCTTGCTATTCGATCTGGAACTAGCCGTCTTGTAGAAATTTTGTTCGAAACACCACCCGGACATGAATCGCTCGATGTCAACGCTTGTGAGAGTGTCCGTGGGTGGACGCCTTTGATCTTGGCGTCCATTCAAGGCAACAAGCAATTTGTGGACATGCTGCTCCAGGCAGGCGCGGATACCTATGTACAAGACATCTTCGGCTGGACTGCGAAAGACCATGCTGCTTTCCAAGGCTGGCTGCCTCTAGCTAGGATGCTCGCAGCACTTGAGACTAAAGCATCCCCCGACCGCCTGCAGCTTAGAGCTCGTGTTCTGAAGGACGAAACACTTAGAAGAGCGAATCTCCCTTGTGATCGGTCCACCTATCCTTCGGACAAGACTGCTTTTGATTCTGGTAGGGTTCCCCTCTATCGTTCAGTACTTTGGTGGTGCCGTTCTTCAATAAACAGAGCAACACCGTCTTCTTAGAGTCCGTTAGGATTTGTAACATCTGTATTGTCTATAGGCATATGCAAGCTGACGTAGATTTGTATGCAGGTCATAGCGAGGTCTTTGTAAACCTTGGGCCCCTGGACACATATAAGCCTGTTGTCGCTGTCGACCTTGGCGCTCTGATAACTCCTGAACCCTACACGCCGCAGCGTGAAGCAGACTTTGAAGTCCAAATTAGTGCCATGGAAGAAGGTTCGCCTACATATTCTACACAATTACCAATCTTGGAGGATGATGCCAATTGTCCATTCAGATTCACCACAAAAGATGCGACCAACTTCAAACTAGCTTTCCGAATATTGTACTCGGACCTTGCTGCCAATAAAGGTGATCGTCACGTGGGAACTGCAATCGCCATGCTTGAAAGCCTGAAGCAAGGTCTGGGATCTCGGCGGGAAAGTCTCGGCGGGAAAGTCTGATTAGAGACTTTACTATTCCAATTTTGCAGAAGGACACGCTGGACTTCATTGGAACAGTAACATTCTGCTTCGTAGTTGTGAAACCATATCCACCTCCACACCCTCCGCCAGCCTCAAGGACAGACTTGAAACTCGTATGTCTACTCTCAAAACGCTTAATCACCACGCAAAGTCGAGCATTGACGCTATAACTCACCTTGCCTAACTTTCGCCTTTCGATGAGTCTCAAATACTTCGAGGCTACCTCATACTGTAGATTACAGTGACTGACATTGAAATGATCTAGGCAAGAGGAGAAAAGCCAACACTCATAGGACATAGAGGTAAGTTTAATCAAGCAATGTTCGCTTAAATCTTGTTAATAGCATATAGGCATCGGTCAAAATGATCCGGGCCGGAGACAGCTGCAGATTGGGGAGAACACAATAGAAGTAATCCATAACGCAAACGTACGCAGTTGAAAGTCTAATTGCATCAGTCATTTCAATCGGCCATAAACTTAGGAGCGGCCTACATAGAGGTGAGATATCTTCATATGAACTAGGATAACGCACTGACCGTCGTCTAGTTTGGTACTAAAGCTCCTGGTGTCTGTTTCGAATATCTTTGCTGACACCGTAAGATGTCCAACTTACGAAAGACCATGTACCAGTCATTTACCACGACTTTCTGATGAGCGAAACGGGAATAGATGCGCCACTTCACAATCTCACCTTCGAACAGGTAATTGTCTTCGTAAGGCTCTACTTCGCTCTCTTGCTCATACGCAAGTCATAGTTCATGTACATAAGCGAATCTCAGACCACCCTTGAAGACTTGTCGTCGATGGCAGAAAAACGATACTTAGAGCGCAACGGTCAGCAACCAAATGGGAACGGCCGCAAGGCGCGGTCACATTCTTTGAACCATTATGAGCAGTCCAGCGCCAACGATCTAGTTGAGAAGATGAAGCGGACTTTTGAGTTCAAGCTTAATGCGTACAAAGGCTTTAATTCGTATAAAGGCAACATTCGGTCCGAGTACATTCAATCTAGCTTCGTCACACTAGAGGATCTTTTGAAAAAACTGCCAGAAGATGTTGGCTTCGATGTTGAGATTAGTGAGCACAATCAAAATCCCAAGTATTATACTAATCAATCTACTTACAATTCTGACTTGACAGAATATCCCATGCTGTTTGAAGCGCACGACTGGGGCATGGACACCTACGCTGTGGAGCTGAACCACCTCACCGACACCATACTCGAAAAAGTCTACCGTCTTGCTGGCAACCGCACACTATTCTTCTCTTCATTCAGTCCAGAGATCTGCATCTTGCTCTCGCGCAAACAACAGGTCTACCCGGTCTACTTCTTGACAGAAGCAGGCCACATTCCCTCTGCCGACGCGCGCGCGGATAGTCTTCAGGAAGCTATTCATTTCGCCAAAGCCTGGCGATTACCAGGCGTCATCACTCGGTCCCAGCCTCTTGTGATAAGCCCGGGTCTTACGCGAAATGTGAAAGAAGCAGGATTGACCTGCATTTCATGGGGGGAACTCAATGATGAGCCTGAACATGCCAAGGTATGACAGCCTGAATTTTACCCTCAGAATGTCAGATTAATAGTTCCGCTGACTATATTCTCTTCTCATCAGACTCAAATCAACGCTGGCCTCGATGCAATCATTGTAAATAGCGTCAACCTCATCTCGAAGACCTTACGTGAGCTTTGATGATACATGAAGGAAGCCTAGCGCAATGAAGTACATTAGAAAAGGTTAGAGTCTTATATTTGGCTTTCCATCCGCTTCCACCATTCTTCTCTTTAGTCCTTTCTCCTGGCTGGACGGTGAAGTAGATTTCCTTCCCTGACGCATTGTACCATGATGTCCCAAGACAGAGCCAACCAATTACACCTTTTTATAAAGGATCTCTGCTTGCTTTCTTAGATAGATTGAAAGCTCCCCATAGCAATTCAATCAGCGATGTCTACAAGTATGTAACATCTACGCGCTTATCACGCGTTATGCAAATCTTCTGAGTACAGTATCATAGCAATAATATGTGTCAAAGACTTCGGCAGTGTTCTCTGACGTATGCCATTGTATGACACCAGCGGCATCTCGGCATATGGTTCGAATTAATCATTCTTCTATGCTGACGTTTGTAGCCTTGACATTGACCACAATACTAATTCCAGCTACGAAGATGGCCGCTCAGGGCCAGCAGAAGACGGTACCTAGGCAACAAATAGTAGAACTCCCTACACTGAAGATGCCAACGCTCGCCGGTCATTCGATGTTCCCTTTCCTCAAATTTCCAGTCGCGATCAGAGACAGCGTCTACACTGAGCTACTTGTCGATCAATGTCATGAGATTGTCCCAGTACTTCCAAGGCCAGACTCTCCACACCAAGGCCTAAAGCTGCACAAAAGAGTGTACAAACTCATCGTCAGGTCTCCTCAGCCTCAAGTAAAGTACTAACAATGCTCCAGACCATTCCATAGAAAGTGCAAGCTTTATCCCGCCATTCTTCGCACCAACAAGCTCGTCCACGACGGAGTGTTCTCTGTGCGCTGCTCGAGGAGCATTTTTGTGTATTAACGCTCTGCATACTTTCATGTGCTCCTACCACAAGGACATGTCGTTCCTGAAACAATCAATATCCAACTTCCTACCCCCAAGCGCGTAGCCGAAGACTTAACCCCTATTATCGTCTTCTTGAGCGTATTCGCGATACGGACAGAATTCTTGCTCTATCAATCCAACGACTTCACATTCTTCCGCGAATCAAGTTTCAATTCGGTAGTAGACTCGCGACTGAGATGGCGATTTCCGGCTATCAAAGAGACATCAGAAAAAGCATCCACAGAGTCTTTCATGAGCTAGTGAGTCGCAGGAGCGGCGTAAGATGTCTGAAATCCTGTTTGAAAGCACGATGAAACAGTGATAAGCAATAACTGTACAGTGGATGATATTCTAGAGATCTCTTTTGGGGTGAAAGAAAGCTATACATTCTCGAACATGCCTGGCAGACTCGAACAGGCGTAAGGTTTCTATATTGGTCTCAAACAAGTGCCAAATTGGGGTATCTCAGCATGAGAAGTTGCCGTCCAGTGCATGGTCAGAATCTATGACGTTGCAGAGTTTCGCAGGAGATTGCTTTGACTCAACGAGAATTGAGGGTATGCTAGCCTGAAAGTGGCAGCACCATGGCTCAATTGAGTGGTGGATAGCCGCTCGTCACTCTAGTCGCATGAAAGATCGAAGCTTCTTCACTCCAAGAGACTGAAGAATGCCAATTCCATTGCCTTGATAGACTAGGCAGAGACGTAAAAGCATAGTGACCTGATGGGTGATCTCGCCTTCTTGAGTGGACTGCAGATTATGTACGTGCAACATGTGAGAAACTTGGGCGCAATTCCAGGGTATTTCACGTAGCTGAGCCCCTCACTTGAGCATCTCGCAGCCTCGTGCACATGTACTTTGGCTGTGTAGGATTGGGAATGTTCTGAAAGTACTCAATACCCTCAGAAGATTTCAAAATATCGACCTGTTTGTGCATCACCCGTTGCATCCGTAATACTACGCAACATCATAATCAAAATCCAGGAGGCAAATAATCCGTGTTGAATGATCACTCTTAGGGCTTCAGCCCTATCAGAGACTCCGTGACAATTTTCAGGCCCGCCTTTCCAAGTACTCAATTGCGCTGAAGGCATATACACCTTTGCAAGAGCTTCTCGATGCCCACCGAAAATGCAAAGTCTCCAGTAAAACTGTCGTTACCTCTTGTAGAATCCTCCATTCCCGCAGTGCCTCCCTGCTTGTCATAACCAAACTTAGCATGCTAAGGCCTACGTAGGAATATCAGCAAGATCTCTTCTCGGAATTACGTTCGGAGGATGAGCTTGTCGTACTTGCGCGCGGACTCGGCCTCATACGGGTAGTCACCAACCTCCTCCACTCTTACGATGCCGTGGGAAACAATCTAGTTGTAGTCGTTGGGGCGGATGAGAGAGAGAATGGCTGGATCGGAGAGGCGCTGGCCGAGCATGCAGCTGTTAGCAGGACCCCTGCGGCCAGGGGCCTCAGCCAAGTCAATACAGACATGATGAGTGTTGGGACTAGGTGACTGCGCTGTGCTTGGAAGAGGAGGCGAGCGGCTGATTGGGACCAGGGAGAAGATGTACGCGCAAGGAGGCATATTCAGCATCACGTCGAGGATACTGGTAGTGGATCTGTTGTCGAGTATGGATTATGATGCGAGACATGGGACAACTGGCTGACTATCTAGGGTTGCTTAACCCCGAGACGATTACGGGTCTTCTTGTGCTGCATTCTGAGAGGTATGGGCATCGGGAAAACTCCACCTATCTGCCTGACGAGCAGCAGGATTGTAGCAACATCTATCGAAGCCTTTATCATACGCATATACCGACAAATGAACAAAGCTGGGTTTCTCAAAGCCTTCTCTGATGATCCACTGCCTTTCACTACTGGCTTTGCACCTCTCGCATCCATGATGCGGAATCTCTTCCTGCGAAAGCCTTCCCTCTGGCCTCGGTTCCATGTCACCGTGGCCAAGTCACTCGAAGGCCGGAAGAAAGCAGAAGTCATTGAGCTGGAGGTACCGATGACAGACGGCATGCGCGACATCCAGAACGCTATTGTGGAGTGCGTGCAAGTCAGCATTAACGAGCTGAGAAGAGCAGACACGGGACTCGAGCTGGATGACTGGGAGCTGGATAGTGCCTTGCATAGGAGCTTCGACATCATCGTTAGGAGACAATTGGATCCTATCTGGCATCGCGTGAGCTACAAAACCAGGCAGATGGTCAACGATCTAAGCATCCTACGAAGTATACTCCATGCACTCCTCACATATGACGCAGTCTCATTCAATAAGTATCTAGACACGATATTGGCGGCCCATCAGCCTCCACCAGGGTCCAATCGCCAGAACCAGTCGCCGTGGCTTTTCTTAGATGCAGCAAATACGATCTTCGAGACCGCGAAACGGAGAGTCTATACGGGTAAGCCCGTGGATGGAGAAGCTCCTGGAGCATCGGGTGCATTACCTGACTCGCTACGACCTGTTCTCGAAGAGCAGCCAAAGTGGGCTGTTTTGGCTGACGTACTCGAGGAGATCGAGCGTGATGTCTACTTCAACCCTGGCTTACGGGATGATTCAAATGGCACAATACTCATCATGTGCTCTGATCAAGGCACGTGCCGGCAATTAAAAGAGTACCTCCAGAATATGCACGTTTTCCCGTCAAAGACCGAAGAAGAAGATGATGATGAAATGAACGAGGATGCTGAAGTAAAGCCTTCTGCCACGTTCATAATGCGTAGGAAACTACGCAATTACCTTAATTGGAAGAGAGACTTTGCTCGAGTTAGCGCATCTCTGTTCACTGAGAATCAGAAAGCCCTCGAAGGCTTCACGGACCAAAAAGGAGCCAACGGATATCGTGGCAAAGGCCCACCAAACAAGAGACGACGAGTCAGAGGTGGCTCAGCCGCTGCCGCTGGTGGAGGAAGATCTGTCAACAGTAGCATGCAAATAGCAGAGGACAAGGAGTCTCAGGTGGCATCGTTGCTAGCAGAAATTCAACCCAATGAAGGAGACGGCGCCCAGAAAGATGAAATTGCTGTGGACTCTTTAGATGACATGGAAGACTACTTTGAGCTCTACGACATGAATGATCTAGTAGTTGTTCATCCCTACGATGGTGACATGGATGAGCATGTACTCGAAGAGGTTCGACCACGGTATGTGGTAATGTACGAGCCTGATGCTGCGTTTATACGGCGAGTCGAAGTCTATAGGAGTAGCCACGACGACCGCAACGTGAGGGTATACTTCATGTATTATGGGGGCTCAGTTGAGGAACAGCGGTACCTCAGCGCTGTGAGAAGAGAGAAGGAAGCTTTCACCAGACTCATTAAAGAGAAAGGAAATATGGCCCTCACCTTTACCCTTGATGGTGCGGCACCATCTGATCCTCAGGAACAATTCCTCCGCACAGTCAATACTCGGATAGCAGGCGGCGGACGCTTAGCAGCTACAGCCGAACCGCCTCGAATCGTAGTAGACGTTCGAGAATTCCGCTCATCCCTACCCTCGCTCCTGCATGGCCGCTCGAACATCGTTGTGCCATGTTTACTCACTGTCGGTGATTACGTGTTGACCCCTGACATCTGTGTTGAACGCAAAAGCGTCAGGGATCTGATATCTTCATTCAAGAACGGCCGTCTTTTCAACCAAGCAGAGACAATGTTGCAACATTATAAGTATCCAATGTTGTTAATTGAGTTCGACCAGAACAAATCGTTCACACTCGATAGCTTTGGTACCGACCATACCACTAGTCTGATCAAGGCAGATAATCCACAAGACTTGCAGTCCAAGCTTGCTCTCCTCACACTCGCATTCCCACGCCTTAAGATCATCTGGTCATCGTCTCCCTACCAAACCGCTGAGATCTTCGACGAACTCAAGAAGCAGCAGGAAGAGCCGGATCCCATCAAAGCCGTACAGATCGGTCTCGTTGCTGGAGAGGACCCAAGCGATCAGAGTTTCAATCAGACGCCGCAGGATATGCTCAGGGCTGTACCTGGTATAACAGCGAAGAATCTTCCGCGCATAACGCTGGAGGTGAATAATATAGCCGAAGTCAGTAGTCTGACCGAAGCAGAGCTTGAACCTATGATAGGGAAGGAAGCTGGCAGACAGGTACATAGGTTCTTTAACAGGAGCGTGCTTGAGGATTGATGGTGATAATTGATGTCTATATGATAGCACGCGAGCTTTGCACAAGCTGCTATACAGATGCCATTGCAATCATGACCAGGTTGCACTTGCAAGGGGTGCTTGTCACAAACAATGTCCTTGAGATATCGCAGGTGTAAGAATTCTGACTCCGGATTGCAGCACAGTATGTAAGGTTCTTCTATCCATGACTGACTAGCCATGCATCCCTATGAATTTCCTCCCCCGCCCTCCGTAAAGCTCCTGCCATCATCCACACCAGGTTTATTTACCCTATTCAGCCAACCCAAATGAAATAACGCCCAGCATGCATAGGCCGCAAGTATTCCCTCCATCTCCAACCCTCCATACACCTAAATCTCATCCACATCAATCTCCTTATCATCACTCGAATTGTCCCTATCTTCATCGAACTCCACATTATCATCCACGCCCTCATGCCCATACGTATCCGTCTCATTAATCTTCGCCGTCTCCGGCAACTCTCCATACGCCTTCAGACTCCTAGCCTCATCGGCACTATACTTGAGGATGACATCCCCCTTTTCGTCTTGGTAGTCGCGGAGGGAGAGGAGGATTATGTCGCCTTGGTTGATCCAGACCTTCTTTCGGAGCTTGCCACGGATGTGAGCGAGACGCTTTTCGCCGTCGAAGCAGAGGGCTTCGAGGCGGCCGTTGCCGAGCATTTTGATTACTTGAGCGTATTCTGGAGAAGGAGAGTGGTATTACTGGAGAGTTGTGGAGAGATGGTGGAGAGATGGTGGGTGTACCTTGGCCTTCTTCTTTGAAGGTGAGTTCGCGTTTTTCATTGTCGTTCTCGTTCTTTCCTCGACGCCTATTTTTACCACCCTAGGCTGACTGTCAGCTGTGCTCACAGTCCTCGTAGGAAACCCAATCTCGGTAGAGTGGTAGATATCGAAGTGGTGTACTGCAAGTGGTGTAACAGATGTGGAGAGGAGTTGCTTACTTTCCCCTTGTTCTTAGGCATATTGAGTGCTGGTTGTAGTTTTCAGGGTAGTTGGTATGGCAGGAGAGCGGGTTGTTGAAGAAGGAAGATTTCTAGGTGTTTGCTGGGCGTACTGGGGTGTTGCTGCAGTGGCGGCGGATCGCTGACTCAAGCGAAAAACTCTAGCGCCCAGAAGCATTCCCTCTTCGGTCTTGCTTTGTGTTGCAATTACTAGTTTCGTCTGTGTCACACAAGACCTCACGATGAAGCTATCGGGATCGAGCCATGCTTCTACACAAGCAGACTCGTCTAATGAACGCCTCCATCCTTAGCTATTGGTCCAAAGGAAACAGCAAACCCAGCTCCCCTATTCAGCATCGGCCTCCCAAATTCAACGCCATTCGCACCCTTAATGTTTGCCGTGTCGCTATATCTCCACTGCATAAGATTTCCTATACCGCCAGCAGTATCTTGAAAGATACGTCCCATGTCCTCCACGCGCCCACGCGTCAGCGGTATGAGGTTCTTCTCAATGGCGAATATGACAAGCGCAAGGAGGGTCTATGGATCGTGTTCACGAGCAATCCTATGCACTCGAAGAAAGTTGTGAGAAGTTGGGTGAAGAGGAGGGTTGCTTTGGCCATAGTGGAGGAATTGAAGAGAAGGGGGTTTGATAAGAAGGGCAGGAGACTGGCTGATGTCGAGGGGAAGCAGGTTCCTGAAGTGCTTGTTGGAACAGTCGACATTGAGGTGATGAAGAAGTGCGTCGAAGCAGAGCATGCAGAGGTGCAGAGGCAGGCTGGGCTGGTTGTGCAGGCAATACTGAAGATTTGTGGCGGCCATCAACGCAACGATCATGCACGAGTGAGGTAGCGAGCGCCCAGACAGCGTGAGTACCATATGGTAATATTTCCTGGAAAGCGGCGGCGTATGTACGGCACAGACGGGTAACGATACAAACGACACGCAAGCTCTTGAGAAATGCAATGGCCATGGATTTGGAGAATCTCTCCATGCTATTATTTGTTGCAGGTGGATGTATCCTCCGTCAGCCATGAGCCCGACCTCTTCTTTCAACGCCTTTCAGATCTTCTCCCTGGGGTTTTGCCGTCTATACAAACATCAATATCATCGTCTCCTGCCTGATCATTTGTACAACATACCGAAGGGAAGGGCCATCTCACTGGTTGAGCTCCTCTGAACGTGCTTTAAGTTCCTCCTTCGAGGCTTTGGGTGGCATGTCTGAGAATGAGAGAATTCATCAGCATATTGATTCGAAGATGCGACGCAACAAGCGATCGGACGTACCGCTCATGTTCATTGGGATCTGAGGACCCTTCGACTGCATGTACTGAGCAGATGGCTTTCCTGGCGTGTGCTCATTGTGATGTTCCTCGTGCTCGCTGGCAGTAGACTCTGTGGTCGAAGAGGGACCTTTTGCGATCTTCTCGTAGATGCCGCTTGGCGCTTCTTCTTCGGATGGGTGGACAGGCATGTTGGATGATTCTTGATGGACCTTCGTTTGATTCGGATGTCAAATATATATGAATCGTTCTTGAGGGATGTTGACGCAGTTAAACATAATTATCTATCTGCGTTGGCCCAGGCCAAAGCCTACGTCAGTATGGAGGGGTCGGTCATGTAGGCGGCCGTAACGGCCGCCAATCATGCACGACATCCGAACATCAACCATTTCACTCATGCCAGAGCCTCGCCGACACCTTGTCATGGTAATCCTATCATGTACACATGCTACAGGCTCCTTCCCACTACTTTGCCGCCAAATTGTCCACAAATTTGCCGATGCCCGAAAACTCCGCGCTGCACTACCAGTCTAATCCGTTGATCCAAACATATGGTCGAGATTTGTCCTAGGCATCATCACAGACGAAGCCCTACGATATCATTGTGTGAAAGATGAAACATCGAGTCCACTATGCCTTTCCCATAGTCGACGGGATATGCTCTTCTGGTCGCCAGATTCTCGAGCTCTTATGACTACGACACGTTTCTGTGCCCCACTACTGGGAAGGCCGACGTCTTTCGCCAGAATGTACGAGTTTTTCAGTATGCTCGAGATAGTTTGACTGAAGGCATGAGACATGTCCAAAGACTGTCCATCGGATATTCTGCCGGGTTTGTAACGGAGGTTGGCTACCATGCGTCCGTTGCAGTTAGGCCAGCGGTTGCGCAGTGGGAACGAATGTGTAGAGGTCCGCTTTTCGACAACGTCTTCATATGAAGGGCTATGGTAACCGAATCCTTTCCGAGGTGGCGCTTGAGGACTAATGCCCATGCTGTTTGCAAGATGTTTGCTGCAACGACTCCATGCTCTTCGCTCAATCGTTTTAGTCGTTTATCACTGCCAACTTGCAATTCTATGCTCCCTACTTTTCTTTGGTCGTCCTTGCCCGGACCTAGGTTTGGTACATGGCATGGCTCGAGACCTTCGAGGTATCTCCTCCAGTGCCGTATCGTTGCATGGTCGATGACAGGATGTGCACTTGTCTCATACCAATTTGCATCTACTATGCCGCTCCGTCTGTTCCAGCGCACCACAAGCGAGTTCTTTCTCTTCGCGGTAGACATTCATTCATATTTATAGTCAAATGCAATGATAGGTTGGAGGCACTACACCTTGGGGTTGAAAAGGCTTCGGCATGAAAACATGAGAACGTTATGGGACACAGACCAGGGATCGCATGATGCGAATCGAGACAGCCGTTCGAGGGCGTGATATCAAGGCAGACTCGTAGTGGTTATTTGGGTTGCAACCCAGATAGATTATCGGTTCTCAGCTCGTGGCATAGTCCCCAGCGAGAGCCCGCAGCTTACTTTAGTCTACTAGGGCACTCGAGGCGCGACAGCCGTTGAGCCCCAGGCTGAATCCTGAGGCTAGACTCCTTGAATTCACGTTTACCTCTCCCAAAGTTCCACACTTGTTAGCTGCTACGGCTATATTTGCGATTTGGCTTTCTATTCCCTTCTCCGTGATCGCATCCAGCCAACAACCCTCACGAATGTTGTATTCAACGACAAGGCTGCATTTAACGACTTCATTCTCTATTGTCTACTATCCTACATCTCAACAATGCCCCCTATTTACCGCCTTTCCTAAGCTTTTATCCCCACGACCTTCGCACTAGCACTATCCTGTCTACTCAGCACCCACATAAAAACAAATTGCACTACATACGAATACAGAAACAAAAACTGCGTCCTCCTGTTCCTCTGACTCCTCGCAACCGTCTGCATCCCTCCAGCGGGCGTACTCGACGAAGAATCAGGCAGTAATACATACTTCAGACTCCGTAACAAGAAGAATGCATTCGCGAGGAACGTGTATGTGAAGACTGTCCAGCCTGCCCAGCCCCCTGTCCCTGTGCCGCGGTTGAGAATTTCGGCGACGACGAGAGTGACGATTACGCCAACGAACTTGTAGCCCGAGTAGGCGACTAGGTCGAGGAGTTGGCTGTCGTTTGAAATTGAGAGGATGTAAGTTCCAAACTTCAAACCCAGAATCTCGAGTGCAACGACTGCGAAGGCGGCGGTTGCTGTGAGACCCATGACTTCTGGGTGGAATGCTCCTCGTAGTCCGGCTAGGAGTGTGGAAAGGAGGATGTATGTCACAAAAGCCATGACGGGGATGTACATGTCTGGCGAATTAAGGTCGTCTCGGGGAGGGAGAAAGTAGTAGGAGTAGGCATTTTGGGGATTGCTTGGGTCGGCGGAGGATGTGCTGGAGGGTCGTTGTTCGCGGGACCAAGGCTTGTGTCGCCAGGGGAAGAGGACGAGGGCGATTTTGCGGAGGACGTAGGGAGTGGATACGTTGAAGTAGTGTTTTAGTGCTGGGATGGAAACGTAGCGATTGATCTATTTATCCAGGTCAGCGCGCTGCTTATCAGAATGCAGATGCCAAGTCTAATTGAGAGGCGTACACTCTGCTCCATATACTCCTGCCCTGCCATCACAGCCTTTTGCCCGACCTGGTAGCCCATCTGCGCTGTTTGATCGTTCATGAATCCCCCAAAATTTGGTGCGAACGGACCCCCTCCCTGCTGTGGTTGTTGTGGCCCACCCATCTGCCCAGCGTAAGGACTACCGCCATAATTTGAGCCGCCTTGAGGAGGCGGCGGAGAGCGCATCATCGGGACTGTGGAGACATGCTGAGGTACCGGGTGATGGAGTGGAGGTGAGTGCGCTGGTGGTGGGTTGTAGATGCCGCGTTGCATTTCCTACGAAAGGAAAAGTATGGGAGATAGACTAGGCGAACTTGAACGGAACGTGGCCTTTGTAGAAGTGTGGTAATCTGTGTATGAGGATGTTTTTTCTTCAATTAGGCTTTGGACACTTTCTGCGGCGTTGTCGAGACCGAAGTTTAACCGGGACGTCTAGTTCTATCAATCTGGGATTCTTTCTGGTATGCATTGCTGGCTTACTTTTCACTATGTTGGACAGCTTCGAAATACTGACTACGTCGGGAGTAGTCCTGTGGTCTAAGTCATACGCACCTATCGGCAGTAGCATTATCAACGGCTTCATAAGAGATGTGTTCATCGAAGAGAAAGTCCTTCCAGGCGCAAGCGTTGCAGACGATGCTTCCGCTGCCCAGAACCCTACATACAAGAAGGAGCAATACACTTTGAAATGGGCGAGTGTGAAAGATCTGGGTCTGATCTTTGTGGTGGGTGTACTCGAAGAAATGGATGAAGAAGCGGCTTTTGCTGATTCGCTTCCTAGGCAGTCTACCAATCGCTCCTACATCTGACTTGGATTGACAAGCTCTTGGACAATATACGCATCATATTTGTTGATCTGTACAAAGACCAGCTAAGGAAACCTCATACAAGTGTGGTAGAATGCGACTTTGATAGGTATTTCGACCAGCAAGTTGAGGAATTGGAGGGTGCTGCAGAGAAGAACTCTCAGCGAACGCCGCAAATTGCAGTCGATGAGTTGACACCACCTCCAAGTTCTGGAAATGAACTTGACGAACCTCCCCCACCTCTACCAGGCCTAGCAGCTGCCTCTCAGCCAGGAAAATTGAGGAAGCCACAAGGCAATGGAGATTCAACGGATGTAACACCTATACCCACGCCAGAGACATCACGACCATCCACACCGGCCAGCCATATACTTGCTGGGAAGGCCGGGAACAAGTCAAGAAGAGCGAGGAAAGCTGTGGCGGCACCGACAAATGCGTCGTCAGAGGACGAGAGGAAATCCAAGCCAAAGAAGGACACGGGAAAGAAGATGCGGCGATGGAATGCTGACGGTTTGGCGGACGAAGACGATGGCACTGTCCTGGATTACTCTGCTCAAATACCTGGCGAAGAGGCTCCCACGAACGGTGAAAGCGCTAGTATCGAGGCAATAGACTCCAGCTCATTCGGAACGCGGACAGGGAAAGGACAATTTGTACTCAAGGATCTGGATAGTGAAGTGCACTCGATGTTGCAAGGCGCGAATGAGAAGAAACCGGAATCAGCATCATCAATGGGTGGCCTCGTAGGGTCAGGTCTCGGTGCCATCAGTGGACTCTTCCGGAATGTCATTGGGGGTAAGGTCCTAACAAAGGAAGACCTCGCAAAGCCAATGAGAGGGATGGAAGAGCATCTGCTGAACAAAAATGTTGCAAGAGAAGCAGCCGTAAGGTTATGCGAAGGCGTTGAGAGAGAGCTAATTGGCGTCAAGACTGGTAGCTTCGAAAGTGAGTGGCTCTTTGTCCGTAATCGAATTGCGATCTGCTAAACTCTTCTTTCCTTGTAGGCGTCGAGACAACCATCCGCTCCGCAATGGAGTCCTCGCTCCGTAAAATTCTTACCCCCACAACCTCCCTCGACATTCTTCGCTCGATCACCTCCGTCACCGCCCCTCCCCAACTCAACCCCTTATCATCCAAACCACGGCCCTACGTATTCTCCGTCGTCGGCGTGAACGGCGTCGGCAAATCCACCAATCTCTCCAAACTAGCTTACTTCCTCCTCCAGAACGAATTCAACCTCCTCATTGCCGCCTGCGATACATTCCGTTCCGGCGCCGTCGAACAATTGCGCGTACACGCCAGGAATCTGAAAGAGCTGTCTGAGCGAGAAAATCTGGGTAAAGTAGAGCTTTACGAGAAAGGCTACGGCAAAGACGCTGCCAATATCGCTAAAGACGCTGTGGCTTACGCAGCAGCCCAATCGTTCGACGTCGTGCTCATCGATACTGCCGGCCGTCGGCATAACGACACACGCCTTATGTCGAATCTGGAAAAATTCGGCAATTTTGCCAACCCCGATAAGATCCTCATGGTGGGCGAAGCTTTGGTTGGCAGTGACTCTGTCGCGCAAGCAAGAAATTTCAATTCCGCGTTCGGGCATAATCGGAGGCTGGATGGGTTTATAATATCAAAGTGCGATACGGTCGGCGACATGGTGGGGACTTTGGTCAGTATGGTGCACGCGACCGGTGTCCCTGTGGTGTTCTTGGGCGTTGGGCAACATTATGGGGATTTAAGAACGCTGAATGTAAGTGATTTTCCTTTCCTTGGATCCTTTCAGGTTCTTTCAGAGATTGCATGCTGATACTGAATATAGGTTGTGTGGGCTGTCAATATGCTTATGAAATAATGCATATACTCGGACTTGTCGTATAAACGTGATCAATGACCTGTCTGTACAGTAGATTGAACATTCTTGCTGTCCACACTCTCTTGGTCACAACCGTCCAGTTGACCCTTTGTGTGATAATTGTGCCGTTGTATTTGGTATGTTGCTCTTAAGTTGCTACACGGAATCCCTGCCTATATTTTATGAAACGAATCAAATTATTCAACCCCAAAGGAATCTCGAGTACGGACCACGAACAGGGGGAAACCTCGTCTCGTTTCTCAATCAGATTATTAAGTATTATGATTAAATATCATCAACCAAGGAAATAATCCAACTCAGCCAGACCAATCCAATACAACAGATGTGCTCTTCACCTCTCTTTCCTTGACAGGTCATACAGAGAACATCGACGAGGTCTAGCCCAAGCTCATTTCCGCTTCAATGCTGTAACCAGTAGAAGCCTTTATGGCGCCTCGGCATTTCCACAGAGCTGAGATGGCTGTACCATGGTTCTGGAGGGTATAGCGCAACCCATACGTCAAGCAGGAGCGAAAGAATACTGTGATGCTCCCCGTGACGTCATACATCGTTAATTGACCAGAGACTGTGCGGTTGTTTTTGACTACTACGAGGGATATCTTATATCATGGGCCTGAAAATATCGAACTGCTCACGAAGCACGGGAGAAGCATCAAAGCAAGCTTTGATATCTATTGACATCGTGGCCGAATTGGGTGGTGAAAAGGGGGCAAAAAACACGCAAGCCTCGGGTCAGACCACGCGGCTAACCAACTTTGTGCACGGCATTTGACTGGCCGAAGTGATAATGAAGGCCACAATTCCTACTCCTCAATAGCATAATTTCACGAGTAAGGAAAGTGAGGACTGGAAAAGGGAAATGTTCCGAAGTCTGGCGTCAAAAGCGTCCGCGGTTGTTGACCAGCTGCTCAGGAAATTGACAGTCATCTGGATGGGTGATCTGATCACATGAGAATCACGAAGTCATTTAGCTCTTTAAGTTTAAATGAGAAAACTCCAGATCAACACAGTGAACTTCTCATTTCCTCTTGCCCTTGACTCCAGCATGCACAATGGAATGTTTGTGCACCTGATAAATAGAAACGAGATTCTCGGAAACAGCACCAATGGAAAGAACGTGTTACGAGACAGGACCAAGACCTACCTTAGTAGTCAGCCGGCGGAGTCAGTTGCCTTTACATCCTGACTTATTCAGTCGCATGGCGCATCCAAGTATGAGGGTGGAAGGCGCCAACTTTGAAGAGCAAAGTATGCGTGCTCAACGCAGTACCCTGGTGTTACGTAGATGACAGGAGGGTGTAATTGTTCGTCAATGTGCTCGCTAAGGATGTCCTCGAAACCTATGCGGCCAAGAGAGGCGAAGTCTCGAAGGGTATACAAGTCGACATCAACATAGACGCCTCCAATTTCTCCAAGAGCGTTTGCGTGCACAGACCCGGACTGGTGTGGAAGGTTGTCGATAGGTACGCTGGCCACAGTATAGTTCAGGGTTGCCTGATGATTCAGATTGATACAAGGTAGCTTGCTGGGCGGCCTTGATTTGTGATGGTTTCCGTGAGAGTTTCTTCCGTTGGATGTTCTTAGGAGTAGGTGAGAACGTGGATAGTCTCTGGCCTTATATACTACCATAGGGAGTGCACAGCAAGAAATTGGCGGAAGGCCAAATTGAAGCTGGATTTTGGGACGGATCCGTGTGGTGGACGAAGTGTGTATTCTTTGCCTTCAGCTGCTTTAGTATTATATTTTCAGGGGAGGAGTTCGCGTTGTTTGTAAACCCTGTCTAGTGTGCCCTGTGTTGTACCACGTTAGCAGGGTATCTGTTTGGCTTTGTAGGGCGTACGGGAGCGTGCGAGGTCGATAAGCATGCTGAGTGAGTTTTGGTCGAGGCATTTCCCATTATGCTTTGCCTACCCCCTTTTCTCCTGCGCGAGACATCCGCCAAATGTTTTCGGAATCGCTTGGTCATCACTGGTTTGGCCGTAGGTGCGTAGGCAAAGATGGAGGTATATTTTCCAGTGCTTTGGAACAACTAGATTTATGAAGTTATCGAGTCAGCATCGCCAGACTTCTGCCAAAGCAGCGAATCACTACTCACCGGACTCGAAGCCTCATATCACCCACAATAGCTAGAATATTAGCTGTCTCACGGCCGGTACCTGTGACAATCAGCAGTCCAGAGTAGTCTGGCTGCTGAATGGAGTGTTGACGGTGACCCTCAGTAAACAGCAAACCAAATCCGGTGGTTATAAATCTCGTTGACCGCCTTGTGATCACTTGAAGCCTGGACTTGTGCCACAAGCATGGCTATTCTAGGTGCAATCTGACCCCGGCTGACGATCTCGTGCCCCCCACGTCATCTTAGAAATAAGATTCAATGAAGGCCCCAGTTGCCCCGGAGCCGAGCCGGGAGATTCCTACGAGCGCCTAAAACCACTCTCGGGGAGCCTTTAGGGGCTCGCTTTGGGGGCTCGCTTATGGGGCCTCTCATTGAACTTTATTTTGAAGATGACGTGCCCCGTAATCCTATGACAGTGATTACTCGTAGAGAGCGATGGTATTGTGCGGGGAGGATAAAGGAAATGAAATTCTGTCTTTTGGTGTCTGGCAGTTGAATACCGTTCGGCTTTCCGCAGGCGTCCATACTTTTTGCGCTGCGCTCCGTTGTACTTGTCAAGGCTACTCGGTAAGTATCCAAATCCTAAATGTCTCCTACAATGTCTGGACTCCTTTCATATGGGGAGAGTTCATTGGAGACATCTCCCCACTCCCCACGATGGCGGGAAGTACCAATCAATGTCCACACGCAATGGTCAGATTACTTTCGGAAGATAAAGTAGTGTGCTTTTTGCCGTTGAAGGATGATTAGCAAAGCCGATCATTGGATGATCGACCCGAGCTTTGTTTTGTTGGGATCGCTCAATCAAGATTTCGCCGAAATTCCAAGCCACAAGCCCCCCCTGCTGGAAGACCCCTGCCCAGACGCGGGAAAGCAAAACAAAAAGATGTGACGTGCTTGTGCATAACCTCAAAGTCTGATTGTATTCCTGTTTCATAGAACATCTGCTGGCTTCTTCTGCCGTCCCCATAGCAAGTAACGCTATTTTACGGTGATGGACATGGTGCGTGAATAGACAAGAGGAACAGCTCTTAGAGATCAGCTTCCCACGCTCAACAACTTACTTTAGGGTCAAGCATCCAAGATCTTAGCTCCGGGTAGAAACGAGGTAAGTACTTTACGCTTCTAATTTACATTATACAGTTTAGCTCCCGTCCGGGAAGACACATGGCTCCAAATTGACAATTGGAACTTTCGCGACACTCGACAGATCAGTAACATGACCAGGAGCTATTGATAATCAACCTTTATTGGTGCAGCAATTGGAGAAGTGCGACGGTGCAGGCTAAGAAAGGACCCTGTAATCGCAGAAATCCCTGCAAAATGGGGAGCATTGCATGCTTGGGAACATTAGTAGCATGAGACTAAGGAAAGCACGGTCCAAATGCATGGTGATCGCAAGGGGGAAGCTCCAAAGCTTGAATGATGGTACCTGGCTAATGAGGACCGCTAGCTTGCTAGTACTTCCTCTAAAAGCTGTCTCTCCCCAGCTTTAAAGTATGCGATTAACGAACGAATATGATGCCCTCGAAGCTCTGCCAATCGCTTCAATCGTGAGACATGTAAAAAGCGTAGAGCGAGTGACCTCCACGCTTAATATTTGTCAATCATCTACTTTACTTTCTTGCCTCACGGCACCAGACGGTACCATAGAGACGCTCCCGAGACCAGTGATGTGCTAGCGCTTGATTGGCGAGACTTGTTGCGGATTCCCCACTGAAAGTTATCAAGCATCAAATATTTCCACTATCCTTGAACCAACAACCCCCGACACCTCCACCACGACCGACAACGTTATACGGCTGTCTCAAGCTCTGATATACATCCTTCCTTGCATGCTAGACTCCTCCTGTACTGAATTGGACGGCAGCCTGTGCTGTCCACGTGTTTGGTCAGTAGAGCTCTTCAAATACGGGCTTCAAAGCTGACCTTAACCTTCAGACAACCCCGCACATACTCGACAACACTGCCAACATGCCCTACCTCAATCCTGGAGGGCACAACTGGGGCCCAAAGAACGACGATGGCTATGGTATCTCCACCTTCGCCTTCGGCATCGTCTACACCCTCGTCTTCTATGTCACCTGCCTCTACCTCTGGCTCAACCGTAATCACGCCGCAGTGAAGATGCGAAACATCGCTCTTTCTCTGACAGCTGTCCTCATCCTTCATGTCTATCTCTTCATGGTATTCGCGGTGTACTATCTCAATGGCCTCTTCCCATGCAATGTGGAGTTCTGGTCCATGTCGATTTATCTTCCTCTTGGCATTGCCTTATTCCAAGCTTCTAACCAGGACCTCCTCATCGTGAGCCGCGGGCAGATCCAACTGCTTCGTACTGACGAGCCTTACAACCCACTGCCTCCTGGCCATGGGCAAGGCCTCGGCGGACCTCGCTATTGGTTCTGGCGTTTCAAGCTTTGGTGGCAGCGAGCTGCAAAGCAAAACAAGTATGAGGTATTTATCTTCGTTGGCATGGCGGTCCAGGTAAGCAATTCCAACCGACAATTTACCACCAATGACTCCGTGCCTTGGCTGACGCCTCACATAGTTCACGGTCTCTCTGCTTCTGTACTGCATGTCTCGTAAGTTCAATTCGTATGGGATATACGGACATCATACATCACCTGGTTTGTGTCGTCGCGGCTTGGAGTGGTAAGCATGGTCTCACGATTCGCCATACATTTCTCCCTGTGTGCTGACTGGCAACCAGGTTCCCTTCAATCGTTTGGCAGTTCGTCTGGAACTACATCCTTGGACCGTATCAAATCTGGAAGGTCCGAATGGTTCGCGACATATACAAGTGGAGATTGCAGACAATTATTGCAATCGTTGCTGGGTGAGTGTCTCCACAAAACAAAGAAAAGTCTCGCTAGTGTCCACATTGCTGACTAGACTGTTTAAAGCCTTCCAGGAACACCACTCTGGCTTGTTGGCGTCTACTCTGACAGCTTTGGCGACATCAACAAATACTGGGTCCCTGCTATGTGGTAAGTCTTTCCTGAAACAGAGGAATGCACACGAAGCTGCTGCTGATGAGTCGCCCAAGGTTTGCGCCTGGCTTGATGACTATGGAAATCGTTACTCTCTTCTTCCCAATCTATCAAATTCGCAAGCAAAACAAAGCCAAGAAGGAGAGAGATCAAATCTTGAAAGACTTCGACCTGAAGAAGATCGGCTCCGAGGAAAATTCAGTAGCAACACCCTCCTCTGGCTCCAAATCAGGCAAGATGTACTCCATGGAGTCTCTCCAAACATGTCTCGACGGCAACTCCGACAGCCTCCAAGTCTACGCTTCTGGCTGCGAGCTCAACGGCGAAAACATCATTTTCCTGCTTAAAGTCATCAACTTCACGCAACAGTATCCAATCGTCTTTGCCAAAGCTCGCGGTGACATCCAGCGTGCGCGTATGGCGACTTTCCGCGCGGCTCTAAGCATCTACGTCAGCCTTGTGCATGCAGACACCGCAAAGTATCCGATCAATATCGAGTCGCCTATCTACGCCAAGCTGCATGCGATCTTTGGCGCGGCTGCTAAGCTCGTCGCTACTTCGCGTCCAAATTCACCTGCCACGCCGATCTCAGCTGTCACACCATGGGACGAGCCTGCCGACCCGATTGCGACACTGCACGCCACTGACTCGAAGAGCGATGAATACCCGATGCAATCAATGCCTCCACGCTCATCATCCATCAGGAACGATAGCAGCGAGCACATTATCTGCTTGGACGACACAACCGACCCAACTGATTCTCTCGCTGGCTTCCCGATCCCGCATGAGTTCAACGTGCATGTCTTTGACGAAGCCTACAACTCGATCAAGTTCATGGTCTGGTCCTGGACCTGGCAGCGCTTTATGATGTGGAAGAACCGTGCTTCTACCACATCCTCCGCGTCTGGCGCTTGAGCCTCGCTCAGCAGGCTTCTCGCAGCTACACTCGGGCGGAAAGCTGAGCCTTGTTATTCACCCAACAGGCTCTCGCGACTACACCGAGACACCAGCCTGAGCTTCATACAGCAGACCTCTCGCAGCCAGCAACATTATTCACGATACGATTTTCATTGCTTTACTTCGTTTTCAATACGATACGGTAGAAACGCGCCCGACTAGTGGCATGTACAATTTTTTTTTAATAAGGTGTTTTGAGAGGAAGGATAGTCCGGAGCATGTTGATGGAGATACCCTTGTTCAATCAATGCAATGGATAAAAGCTGATCGAAATGGAATCACGATACACACTCTAGCATAGCAGCAAACAGCAACTGCATTCGAGGGGCGCGGTGGAGTATCATGGATCGTCGCTTGCATTACTCATGTACTCTACGGAGAGAGCTCAATCCTGTGAAATAGAATGAATAGAATAAATAGAGACAATTGCTTGTCACACTCATGCACGCTCGAGGTGAAGATAGTTCGAACAGCCCTTCTAGCCATTGAATGTAGTCCTAATAAACCTGACAGCCAACCTGCGGCTCCCGACGGCCGACCTCTCAAACGAAACGCCAAGATATCATCCCAATCCAGTAACGCTCCTTTAATCCCTGCAACAGCTTTTCTCTGCCAGCTTGCGCCAACTCCCACAGCTACCCATGCGCCCCCACCACCATGCTGATCTCTCTCACAGTCGGTAAAGTCGACGCCGGCGTTGCCGTGCTCCTGACCGAAGACAAGCGCCTCGTAAGCTCCCCTCCTCGCTCAATGGCGCATCATCGTGCCCAACAAGGCACTGCTGACACTGTCTCGCGAACCAGATCGAATTCCCCTCCATCCTCCTCCCCCCCTCCATAACCTCCGGCTCCATTGTCGACATTACTGTCTCCCGGAATACCACCTCCGAAACGACCTCCCAAAAAGCCTTCAGTGGGCTTCAATCCTCAATCCTAACGACCTACGGCCTCTCCTCTCCCTCCCCACCAGTCTTGAAACTCCGAAATGCCACACAGACAAGTGTGGTATTGGAATGGGATAAAATAGAACTGGCTACAGCGGACTTGAGGAGTTTGTCACTGTATAGGAATGGGAGCAAGGCCGGGGTGATACCCCAGGATAAGGGGATTTTGGCTACGAAAGTGAGCGGGTTGGCGGTGGATACGGAATACACTTTTCACTTGATCCTGAGGACGTCTGCTGGGCAATACAGTTCCGAGAAATTGGTGGTGAAGACGCATAAAATGACAGACCTCTCCGGTATCACAGTTACGCCAGGCGTGCTGGCCCCTCCGCTTCGCGAATCGCTCTCAGGCGCGGTGGAAAGAATTGGCGCCAAACTCGCGGAAACGGTCAGGATAGATACGACGCATTTCGTCTGCACAGAAGGCCGAGGCCGCGAATGGGAGAAGGCGGCCGAGATGAACATCCCCGTTGTCCGCCCCGAGTGGATCGAAGGCTGCGAGCGCGAAGGTCGCATCGTAGGCGTGCGAGGCTACTACCTCGACGCTGACCCCAGGTTACGACAAGTCGGCCAGGGAGTGGGGATGCAGCAGCAGCAAGGTCAAAGGCCACAGCCACAGAGGAATGAGAGTCAGAGGACTGTGCCGGTGAGGGAGAGGGAACAGCGGCCGCCTACGCCTTCTACTCCGTCTTTATCCCAGCAGACACCAGGCTCTACGCTGGATGCGCCGAGTCCGGAGAGGGAGCCGAGAGAGAGTGTGGGTGGGCCACCGCCGCCATTGCCGGAGAAGGATGGGCCGCAGAGGGAAGAGGCTGGGGAGGCGGATGGGGAGGAGGAGGAGAAGGGGAGTGAGGATGTCAGTGCTGTGACGAGTCCGGGTGAGGGGCCTAATGAGAAAGAGGGGGAAGGGGTTGGGCTGGGATTGGGGTTGAAGGATGAGAACCAGGAGGATGAGGACGAGGGGAGGGAGCCGAAGACGCCGGCTGAGAGTATTGGGAATCTTATTGAGGTGCCGCTGTGACAGTAAGGTCAAAATTGACGGTTGTATGACAAGAATTTTCTGTCTGTGGCACGTGCTTGGTTGGCTGGTGAGAAGGAGACCGTTTTGCCATTTCGCTTATACCATCTAGAGCAAGCAATACGTTGAACCACTCGACTTTGCAATTCACCATATCTCGCATCCAGCCTTTCGACAACTTTCCCAACCCTATCCTCCCTCCGCCAACAACCAGGCAGGAGGCTAGTGCACGATATGCAGCCGTTATCTGCAGAAAAGACCATCCTAACCAGGGAAAACTGCCCGCTCTTTAGGTACTGATCAGTATGGCACGGTAACGAATCCGGAAGAGTTTGGAGATCAATTTTTGTTCAACAAGATTCGGGGAGTTTTCATTTTCATTTTCGCTGCAGCTGTCTATGACAGAGAAGCGATGGAAGCATACCTAGGCGTGCGTGCAAGAGGCAAGGGAGCACGAAGGCAGGAGTATCGAATTGAGGCGTCCTCGTTGGGGAAGAAAGTGGCCTAGCTAATAGGTGGAATGTTTTGGGAAAGGCTTCATCATCGCCAATGATGCAAATTATGTCGCTGGAAATATTCTGGAAATGTGACCCAGAGCCATACAAGGTTCTCAAGAGACCAGAGCAGTGGGATTTTGATCTTCTCGTTGCCGAAGTTCAAGGAGATTACGATGATCGAGCTGACGAATCTGGCAGAAGGAAAAGCGACTAATTCGTAGAAAGGGGGCATAGAGAAGTTGCTAGAGCAGGTCTCATAACCCAGTGGGAGGCAATAACCTGGGGGTAGCCCCGAAGTATGCCAAAAAATCGGCTATATCCCCAGAACGTAGATCAAGAATCCAGCAATCCATCAGCTTTCAAAAGACTCCTCTTCACATCCTCCAACAACACCGTCCCTACAACAGGGGGCACCATATTCCCAATTTGCCTCTTTACCCCCTTTCCTGCAAACTTATGCCCCAACGGCAGACTCTGCAAACACGCAAATTCCCTGTGCGTATAATCTCTCTTCCCGCTCGGATGTATATTGCCGATACCACCACTCGTGGTAATGCAGGTGGCGGTTTTGTTGCCGTCTTGTGGAGAGGCGTCGCGGGGAACGGTGAGGGAGGGGTTGTGGTTAGGCCAGTTTTCTGGGATGGCGGCGATGACGGAGGTGATTGTGGTCCATGATTTGAGGCCGGTTTTGTGGGGGTGGGCGGAGTGGGTGGGCTTGGGGAAGGGGGGAAGGGCTTCGCCTGGACTGGAGGAGCGGTTAGTAGCCATTGATGTGGTGCAAGCGATCGGGCGGTTGAGTAGGACTTAACGGCATCGCGAGGGCACGATCCCAAGGATTGCCAAATAAGATCGGGAATCATTGATTAAGCACAAGACCTGACCAGAAAGAGGGTAACTTACCATGATGCAATGACGAAAAGTCGCATTCGACGTTGCGGCAGCCCAAAGTCCGCACAGTTCATCACCCTCCATCGAACACTGAAGCCTCTCGAAGTAAACATATTGATCACCGTATTGAAATAAATCGGATGTCGACGAATAAGCCCAGATGTCTGCTCCAACGTAACAATCCTCGGCTTCGCTTTCTCAAGCAAGTTGAAAATAGCGAACAAAGAAGCGGTGTTCATCTCATCATCTTTTCCCATGATAGTGTGCGCATCAGAGAAGAATTGGCAAGGCGGTGACAGATGGCAGATGTCGATTTTGTGGTCTCCTGGACCCTCGGCGAACTCGTTTGCCCATACATTATAGATCGGGGTACCAAAGAAGTTCAGTGCGTAATTTTGGCATGCTGGTAGACTGAAATCGAAGCCCCATTCTATGCGCAACCCTGCATTGATCGCACTACGGGACATTCCTCCTGCTCCGCAGAAGGCGTCGCCGAAAGTGTATCGGCGCTGTTTGGCGACTGAGTTACTGGCATCTTCGGATGTGACCTGGACCTGGCTTCCGATCCTAGACGAAGGGAATGATAGTTGGCTAGATAGCCAAGCTGAGCCGGGGCGAGGAAGACGTGCGGAAGCGTTGGGAGTGCTCACGCGGTGAGTTGGGCGGAAGCCAGGTCGAGAGCGCAAACCCTCTGAAGTGGGGTTCAACTGCAAAAAGGAATAGCCGTTCGCCTTGGTGGACGTAGAGCAAGGCGCTACATGTGGAGATGGAGATGTCTTATAGTGATTCGAGACTTGCGTTTGCTGACGCTCAAGCGATGCAGACGGATCGTATTGAGGGGCTATCGAACGGTGCGGATTACGGTCATCCACATTGGCCGAGTACGTTCTTGGTCGGGGCTTCGTGAGGTCAACAACAGTGTCTTCATCCTTGTTTCTTTGATCGTGGGTAGGAAAGGGTGTACAGCAGCGTGCGGTGTTGACCGGTGTCCATGAGGGTGCAACCGGGCGACAACGAATTGGCTTAGGCTTCACTAGCGACACCGGGGTAAGCAGACCGGCTGGTTTAGTCTTGAAGCCCCTGACCCTCTCAGGCATGCTCAAATCCACAACATCATCTGCATCTTCTGCTTGAGAATGTCCAAGGTTGATGTCACTGTCGTAGGGACTGCTTTCCCGGGAAGTGTACAACCTTCCACCAAGTCGGCTCGAAGTTCCACCTCCCTGATACAGACCTCGATGCCCCGGGTCTGCTCTTCGGCCCAAATCCATTCGCTTCACTGGCCTTTCTGGCGACTCCCCTGATCGTTCAGCTGGTCTCTTGGTCTGGGACAGGGGCGAAGGGGTGTATGTAGATGTTATCCTTCCTTCGTATCGCTTTTGAACGATGCCTGAGCTGGATGATGTCTTTACTTGTGCGTCTATCTCAACGACTCGTGGGGAATTCTGCCTCGGTCGATGTGAAGTGCTTGAGCTAGGTCTGACTCCTCGACTGAGCCCGAACAAGACCCCAGCATCGTCTGAATCGTCGTCGCTAGAATCCAGCCAATTGGCAAGACCTGCAGAGGGAGTGAGGTGCTTGTGGTGCACACGCCGTCGCTGTTGCGAGCGTGGGGCTGATGGAGGCGAATCGACCTCTTCCTCTCCATCGTCGATTGCAATAGCATCAGGCACTGTGTGGACGTTATGGTCGTCACAGCTGGCGATGATCCCCGCTCCAAGGTCACGAAGATGAAGGACGCGTCCGACACTTCCTCTATCCATGGGTTCTCCTTCGGGAAAGTCGGGACCGAACGATGACCTCAAAGACTGATTGCCCTTCAATCCCTCATGTGATCTGCCTTCTTGCCGTAAAAACTCTTTCTCTCCTCGCAGCCAGCCTTCTCTGGCACCGCCGGGAATGGTAGTCCCTCGCCAAAGGCTTCGCAGTTCTTCGTCTTGCATGTAGTTATCCGTGTATTTGTCGCATTCGTCTCGCCTGAGCCTGTGAAAGCCTTTCTCACACCAGGCATTTGCGATACGTGCTTTGGCATTGGGGTAGAAGCAAAGATATTTGTATCGGCAGACTAGAACACGACCGTTTTCGACCTCCTCCTGCGGGTCATCAAGTCCGTCCTCACGGAAGCTCAGTGCAGGGAAAGACTGATTAGTTAGCCGAATGCGCCTTCGCTTGATGACTTCTGTAACTGGAATTGTCTCAACGCCTTGAGCTTTGGAATCTCTTGCGTCGTCGTCATCGACGTGAATGATCCAGCAGACCTCGTTAAGCTTCTTTTCTAGGACTCCGTTCATTTCCCGGGTTCTTCGGAAAATGTATCCTCTGAGAGTGACCTCTGAGGTGCGCCTGTCCTTAACGATGTGAACAATCTTCATGAAATCTCGGTCGAAATTTCCCTCTCCGAGTTCCACAAAGACATTTGGAGCCAATCGGATGCCATTGTAAGTGTAACTGTCTAAGCTGGCGAATGGTGCCGTGATTGGGAGGTTCCTGGGAAGGATCGTGGAGGATCTCCTCCGTAGGGCCCTTTGAGATCCAGTAGATACCTTGGAAAGCCTCCTTATTTCGTCTCCCTCTTGTTGGACAATCCATGCGGAGAAGTCATCCTCGTCAGCGAAGTCTTCATCGTCGGTAAGGTCAGTGACCACAGGCTGCTGGCTTTCACTCTGACGCTGCGCCTGGATTGAGTTTGTTGGTGCGACGGTAGCATGACTGGAATTCTCATGGCTGACATCGGCAGTGCTGGAAGGTGTAGAGGATGCATTCGGCGGCGAAATCACTTCCAACGATGAGTCTCGTGGAGGAAAATGCCAGGTCGGCGCTATAGGGAATGCAGGGGCTTGAGCCCAAGTCAATTCTTCTTCAAGACTTGCGTTGCTTTTCGTAGGACAAGGGCGCGGTGATGGTGTGAGGCCCGGAGAAAGAGGGTGTAGTTGAAGCTGTTGGCGTTCGATGGTTTGTTTGACCTCTTGAGCGATTTCAGAGATTTCTAATAGGACAAGTGAGCAGAGCGACAGCGAATTTGAGTGGTATATTACCAGCGGCAACATCTCCCATCACTTCATCTTCGTCATTGATGACAATAGCGTTTCGACTACCCTCGCCAGTATTTCGAGCCATAGCTAAGTTTGCTGAGGGTGAGATGTAAAGAAGACTGAGGTTGAGGGGTGGAGAAGTTGGGACTAATGCCTTGGCGTCTTGAAGGAGATGGGTATACGGGCAATCGTTCACTCACAGAAGGCCTCGTTTTCGTGCAGTTCTAATAATTAAGAAACACTCAGTGACGCTTAGTCGTAAAACCACGTACTAAACATGATGTGCACGCTTCCGTGTCGTACTTCTGCTGAATTCTTTGAAGAAGTGATGCCTAGAGAAGCAGGCTAAAAGATAAACCCTGAAGTAGAATCCGAACACACCGTTGGTAGAAAAGCGTCCGAAACAAGACCAGCCTGACGAGATGGGTGGACACCAAGATCGAATGGTGAATGATCATAAGAGTTTCTTGAGCCTTTTCTGAGAATAACTTTATGTACCGTGAACGATGGAAACCCCTTTCATGGTTATACGATGCTCCTAGCGATAAAATGGCCTTGGTAATTGATGGAGCAAGATTGTCGAGAACCAGAGACCAAAAGCAAGAGAGACGATCAGAGTTTGGTGAATGAGTGTGGAAACAGGATACTTAACCTGTCATTCTCCAACAGAGATGTCTCACTTCGCTCTCCTGGACTCTCCTATGACAAAGCATCGATGGAGGGCATTCTACAAAGACTTTAAGCAAACTGTCCCTTTCAGATCCAGAACGGGGCTCTCCGGTGCAATCATTACTGCTGCTAAGGTGTGTTTAAATTTTAGGTCAGCCGCCCAGGCACTTTCACTTTGACATTTGACACAAGTCTGATCAGTGCTCTCTTGCGGCGGTCAAGGTCCCAAATGTGTCAATTTTGCAAACTTGAAACACCTTTGAATACAAAGGAAAGTGATGAAGCGAAATCGTTGTCGTCGAAAAGAAGCCTTCTGCAAAATGATTGAAAGCAAAGATGAACCACTTTATTGTTGTTGATATTGGGCTTAGCTGTAAGATTGAGGATAAGAAGCGGATGTACACCGATTAGGAGACAGGAATATACGAGTCAGTAAGGAGCATGTCGAATGAGCTACTCAAAAGATCTGCAGGCTTTGCACAAGGTAGGGAAACCTAGGGTGTTCACTGTTCGGCAACGTCATGAAGCCGGTCATAGCACTGGCTTTGTGTCTCCTTCTTCACATGTAGCCACTGCAGGCATCCTCTTGCCTTTGAGCACAAATCCCAGCAAGACCTGTCTAGGCCATGACGTCTGAGAGGTTGGGGATAGGTTGGGGTCTCGTTCGCTGATAATGTACATTATCAGGGGTATTTAAGCCTAAGATGGGGTGCGCGTTCATTTCTCGATGCACTCTGGGTGAAGACAAGGGTACTTCGCCATTTCTAGTACCTCTGAAATACCTTAATTATCGTAACGTATTCGCCGTCAATAATGAAGAGTAGAAGACAACCGTTTTCAGCAGCAGGAGGGGCAATCGCGGAGAAAAGCCGGCTTGGCGCGCTTGAAGCCACTAGCAAACCAAAATTGGACCCAGAAATCTTCAATTTGGTCCCCGCGGGATATGAGCGGATTTCAATGATGGCTTCCTCTATTATCTGTCAGGCCAAGGCCATACCATCTGTCACCGGCCGAAAACCCTTCTATCCCTCCATTGGACCAATCGACAGCACCACTATACGTTGGCCAGACGCGGTCCAATCTGTTCCAATGAGGGGCGTGAGGGGCATGCGCCATAGATAATTCTGGTAAGGCCCGCCATTTATGCCTCAAGGACCGGTCAATTCCTCTTTCGATTGTGAAGATGAACGTTCAATTACAAGATGTTAGACTACTGATTTGCATTGCTGAGAAAACGAATTTCTGAACAAAATATGGGGAATGGACCTGTATAGAGCGCGGATAACGGGTATTGAAGATCGCTGACACACCGTTCTTGCAGATTGAATACCGGTACCTCAATAGATTTCGGAATATGTGTGGAACTATTGCAGTAATTCATGCCAAACCGGAAGATAAATCCGTGGCTGCGGATATACACGAGGCACTCTACTTGTTGCAGCGTGAGATGCGACGCGACCCAACTCAGGAATGCAATGTCCTAATATTTGCTGCTATAGATCGTGGCCAAGATGCATGCGGACTAGCTGTCTGCGCGCCTGGGGGAAATATCCATCAGTGCAAAGGCAATGGCTTGGCAGCAAAGGTATTCAGGGACGCCTCAAGAGTTGGAGATCTCCCTGCATATATGGGTATTGGGCATTTGAGATACCCAACAGCCGGCACCAGTGCCAATGCAGAAGCCCAGCCATTTTTCGCCAATTACCCCTACGGCATTTGCTTCGCACACTGGGAACCTCATCAATGCTCCCGAGCTCAAAGCTTTCTTGGACGAAGAAGGCCACCGCCATATCAACACTGAGAGTGATAGTGAGCTGATGATGAATATATTCGCCAACGAGCTGGGAATCACGGGCAAGGCACGTATAAATTGTGATGATATCTTCGCACCTCTGTCAAGGATGTATGACCGACTGGAAGGAGGCTGGGCATGTACAGCTATGCTTGCAGGCTTTGGCGTCATCGGCTTCCGTGACGCTTACGGTATACGTCCTCTTGTGCTATGGTCGCGACCATCTCCTAGTGGCGAGGATATGGATTACATGATGGCGTCAGAATCAGTGGCGCTACGTCAGCTAGGATAAAAGAGGGACTCTATCCGAGACATACTGCCTGGGCAGGCCGTAATCATCCCCAAGGGCTCACCGCCAGTCTTCGCTCAGGTTCAAGCGCAAAAGAGCTACAGCCCCGATATCTTCGAGTACTGCTACTTTGCACGACCAGATGCCATTATCGACGGCATATCGGTTCATAAGTCTCGAGAGAATATGGGTCACATGCTTGGAGATCGTATCAGCAAGGTCCTTACGCCTCAGCAGCTCAAAGAGATCGATGTTGTCATGCCCATACCCGAGACTAGCAATACCAGTGCTCCTTGTGTTGCTGCGCGGCTCAAGAAACCCTATTGCCAAGGATTCGTGAAAAATCGCTACGTTTTCCGTACCTTCATGATGCCGGGGCAAATGGCACGCGAGAAGGGAGTCAGGAGGAAGCTCAATGCTATGGAGGAACAACTTACTGGCAAAACCGTCCTCCTTGTGGACGACAGTATTGTGCGCGGGACTACCAGCAGGGAAATCGTCAACATGGCAGTGGAGGCCGGCGCTCGCAAGGTGTACTTTGCAAGTGCTGCACCTCGAATACGCCATCCACACATCTACGGCATCGATCTCGCTTCTCCATCGGAGCTCATTGCTCACAAACGCAGCGATGATGAAATCGCGAAACATATCGGCGCTGCGAAAGTCATTTTCCAAGAGCTGGACAATCTCAAAGAAGCCTGCATAAATGCAGTGATCACGCCATCAATACCTCGAGTGAACCAAAACATTTGAAGTCGGTGTATTCAACGGGGAATACGTTACCCTTGTTCCTGTAGGCTACTTTCAACATCTTGAGCAAATCAGAGGCGAGACCAAGAAGATGAAGGTTATGGAAAGCGCCAGGGAAGCCGTCGCGAATGGATCTGCTGGCGCAGAAGAGATCCAGATGGCTACCAATGGCGTTGAGGTCACTAAAGATGGCAAGGTCGTTCCGGCGCCGACGCACACCAACGACCTAATCCCTGTGGTCAATGGGAATGGCGTCATGCAGAAGAAGGACCAAAAGCGGAAGTTCTCTGGTCACGAAGAAGACTGTTCGCCTAGGAACCGCATGGATATTGGGTTGCATAACCAAGCTGACTTTGACTGTACTGAATCATAGGTAACTTGTGTATGGATCGGTGATATGCTTGGCAGGCGTTCCGGAAAGGCCTGCTTCTCGGCGTGTGCTAAGCCTACCGTGTAAATATGGGAGGTTTTGGTGCTCCAAAAGCGGATGTACTTTTGATGGGAGTACAGGATTGGAACACTCTTTAGGCAAGCTATCTCAACAAGTGACAGTTGAAAGGGCTAAAGAGTCGCGAGATCGCAACACACAAGTACAGAAGTGCAGAGAATGTATCCATCGGCACTGAAGATGAGTTGCATTGATGTTATTACTGGCTCTAAAATGAGCTCAAATGTCCAACTTGTCTCTCAAGCATGAGAATCCTTGTGTCAAAGTCGCACAGGCCTCAAAGATTGCCACTTATTCCGACACCAAACCTGTAAGGCTACCTTACCAAGATAATGCTCTCCGAGGCTAGTAGTCTGTACCTGCATGTTAGCGTCGAGTGGACGGGACCTTTTTGACACCAACGAGCTCTAGCAACCTAACCTTCTCCAAACATATAGAGCCCAATACTACGAGTCTCGTCCTACATTATGCAATGAAAGAGAGCCAAGCGCGTATTCACACAGCCATCCGACTTCGATTTGACGTCATTTTCCCGTCACTTCACCAAGGTCGCGGCTAAAGTAGGGTATTTTCTTCTCTCACCAGTCGCTGAGTTTCGACTTCCCTTTCACGAACTTCTCTCCAAAATTCTTTCCTTAGACACGTCTCTCGTCCTAAAGATACTAGGATTGAGGGTCACTGCCCGCGATCCTCATTGTCTCCGACCCCTACAACAATTCTTCCCACATTTCAAGCGATATCTTGCAATTCCCGTGTCACTCAGCCATCACTCCAAGCCTATCATGTCGCCGCGCATAACTCGCAACTCCGTCATCAAAGAGGCCGCTGTGGTTCCCTCTGGCAATGTCAATGGCGCACAGCAGCTTTCGAGTCCACCTGCCACACCTGCCCCTGTCAACGGAAAAGCTGCTGCTCGAACGAAAGCATCTCCCAAAGTTACGAAACCGGCCGCCAAAGCCAAGTCCAAGACAGAGGTTGTGCCAAACACGCCATTGTCCACCAATAAACTTGTCACTGCGGTAAAGAAATCAGCCGAGCAACAAACACCGAAAGGTAAATCACAGGACGAATCGCCGGAGCCTGCCAAATTGGGGATCAAGCGCAAGCGTACAGATGCTCCTCCCACGACCGAAGAAGATGGAGACATGCTTCCACACAATATGGGCAAGCGGTCCGCAGCGAAGGGCAAGGACGAACCTGGCGAAAGCATGAATTCATCCAAAAAGGCCAAGTCCGCAAAGCAAGAGGTGAAAGAGGAGCAGAACGAAGACGCGAAGGAGATAATCAAGGGTGCCGAAGCCGCGGTCGAAGATGGACCAACCCCAAGAAAGCGAGCCAAGAAGGCTCATCCATATGGTCTTATGCCCGGCAAAACACCTTTCCCGGACTGGGCGCATCCCACAGCAGATGAGGCGCAGACTGTTCATGATCTTTTGATTGCCAGCTTTCCCAAGGAGGACCATCATTGGTTCATTCAGCCCGATACCATCCCTCCTCCCTCCGAGCAGATAGCGGGCTGCGGTGAAGTCCCTACCATCCTGGACGCCCTCATTCGCACACTTCTTAGTGCTGCAACAGCCAGCCTGAACTCCAACAACGCTTTTCAGGGCTTGGTCAAGCGCTTCGGCCTTGAGACGGAAGGTATTGGCAAGGGCAGCGTAAGTTGGAACAAGATCCACGAGGCTTTTCTTGAAGATGTCTTCGAGGCCATCAAGGTCGGTGGTCTTGCGGATATGAAGAGCAAGAACATCAAGAAGATTCTTGCCCTAGTGCACGCTGATAACGAGGAACGTCGTGCTGCTCTCAACAAAGCCAAAGAGGCAGGCGAGCAGCTGACTGTCGAGAAAGAGGCTGAATACACTATGCTTCAGCACAAAAGTCTTACATTGGACTACTACCATGTTCTATCTACCGAAGAAGCCCTCGATACCTTCTCGACATATCCAGGTATTGGTGTCAAAACCGCTGCCTGCGTCGCCCTCTTTTGCATGCAACGCCCTTGCTTCGCCGTCGACACACACGTCTTCCGACTTTGCCAATACCTCGGCTGGGTACCACCCGACGAATCTCGAGCACCAAAGCAGAAGAAGGCGGACAGGAATTCCACCTTTTCACATTGCGAGGTCATGATCCCTGACCATCTGAAATACGGCTTGCATCAACTCTTTCTCAAGCATGGTAAGCATTGCCCTCGCTGTCGCGCTGTCACTGGCGAGAAGAGTGCAGGATGGGAGGATGCGAATTGTCCGATTGAGCATTTGGTCAAGCGATTGGGCAAGAAGAAGGGAGGCATTGATACTCCAAAGAAAACCCCTAAGAAAGGCAAGCAGGCGGACAATGATAACGAGGATGAACAGGACGAAGAAGAAGAAGGAATTGATGCAAGCCCCACTAAAGCAAGGAAGAGAAAAGTTACTGCTACTACTCCTAAGAAGGCTGCGAAAGCTACGCCTAAGAAAGCTGCAACGCCAGCTAAGGCTGCGAAGACACCAAAGGCAAAGCCTGCCGGGAAGGCAGTACAGAGGGAGGAAACGAAGGAAACGGAAATGACCGAGGAAGAAGATGTGGAAATGTCGGACCTCACTGATGCAGCGGAGTCTGATGCGGAGTCTGATGCTTACGAGGAAGATTGAATTTCTTGAATATTTGGCAATCTTGTAATATGAAAGCATGCGATCTAGCTCTTGATCAAGAAGCATTCAATGGCTTACGTTGTTTGAGTACCATACCCATGCAGAGGGTAGCAGGATTAGATGTGGTTGCATTTAGCATAGCGGAAGATAGAATAGGTGGCTTGGAAGAGCACATGGTTCTAGCTATTAATTACATATTCCAAAGCTTCTGATTGAAAAGCTCAATTCAAATGCTATACATTATCGGACTTGGACTAGAGCGCTGGAACGAATCTACGTATAGAGATAGAGCAAAAGACAGGGGCAAATCACGCTCAACTCCCATATTTTGTGCATCGCTAGCATCGAGACTAGAGCACCGAAACCAGCATTGGGTTGAAGACGGGGCAAATAAAGGCGCAAAACCCATACGACGCGAATAGTGTATTGGACGTTCTGCTGCTAATGATCTCTAAAAATGGCGTTGGTGGTACTCATTTCTCGGATATGCTACTCGATGTCTGACTGAGTTTCAACGAGGACGGTACTTCTTTTCGTTCTTGACAATATCTGTACATGTTACTTGTTGCTTTCTGTCAAAGCAAGCTGGGTAATTGTGGCCTCTACAGATAGATCCAATGGCGGTACTGATGATACTCGTCTGCTATAAATCTTGCCCAGCGCTTTTTGAATGGTCTCATGACATTGCTCTTCTCGCTCGTAACAATAGGTCGCTCTCTGCCAGTATAATCAAGCCACATGGGTCTCATATCAGGAGCGCGACCACATGATCTCCTCCTGAAACCACAATATTCGCTCAGCTTTCTCGTCTCCCAAATCCTCTTCGTGAACGACTCGCCTGACCCATTCATGGATGGCATAATCATCGAGGTCAAAGTTCGTCTCGGCAGCTGAGAATAGCGCTGCAATTACATCTTCAGGGCCGTCCTCCTCCAACAGAGCCATCCTAAGATGCTTTTGACTGGGGACGATGCCCACGCCTCTTCTGACTGGTAGGTCGGGGTATCCCGGATTGTGTATGAGCTGACGCTCATCGGAGAGTTCATAAGTGATATTCAGTGCATCGCGTCTGATCGGCCTGCTAACGGGTGGATTTCCTCCTCTCGCAACCAATGCTCTGATCGCTCGAGGGTTGTGCTCTCGTATGGCCTCGACCAAGCCTCTTTCAGCGACTTCGCCGCTCGTAGATCCAACCCAGTCGACCGCAGCGTTTCCTCTGATAGCGACCTCCAGAAACGCGCACTTCTCGTCGGTCCAAGGGCCACGGAGAAGTTTTTCAGGGATCTGACAGCCTTCGACGCCGCATAGGATTCTCCACTTGTTGCAGGAAAGCTCTGCATCCCAGACTTCCACGTGACGCGGAGTAGGACCAAGCGTGCGTAGAGTGACGAGTCCGTCTTGGAGGCCGATGCCTAGGTAAGTTGTTTGACCCCGGACTTTTGTGGGCCATTTCAATTCCAAGAAGCCTGGCAGGCCAGGGCTCCCTGTGTGATTGAAGCGGGGGTCCTTCAGATGTTCTCGTATCGTGGGCCCACTCCTGTCGGTCACAGGCTCCTTGCCAAGCCAGAGAAGTGATCGCTGGATGAATTCTCGGATGATAGTTGTGACAATGTAATCCGGTATCAATTGCTGAAGGAATGGCAGTGTCATCCATTTCGTCCGCAAGATCGCTGACTGCAGATCAGCCTGCTCTTTCAATGTGGGGACGAGGTTGCCGAGTGTAATCGGGTATTGATGGGTATTTCCTGAGGCGAAAAGTCGAAGGACGAGTTGGCTCTTGACATGTGTAGAGGCCAGAGCCTGACCAATGATGGGTGACGCTTGTGGTAGGCTGATGTTCAGACAGAGGAAGAAGATGCTTTCCAGGAGCTCGGTAGGCAATCTTTCGAGGGGTCTCAGGAAGCTGCTTTGGTCTGGTCTTGAAAGGGTATAGCGAGCTGTCTTTGCAGGACGTGCTGCTGGTAGATCGGACGTGTTGTCGGTGGGACGAAGAGGTCTTTTGCCCTTCGGATCTAGATGTGGGTTCAGTAGGGAGGCGACGGAGTGTCTCGAATCTGCCGTCTGTGCCGACCTCTTCTTGCCGCGAATTTTGATCGGCGTAAGATCCATTTTTAAGGAGTGAAAGCCTCGTATCCTGGATCATCTGGATGAGATCGTTCTGTGCGTCTCGCGGCGCAGTCTCGGTGACAGTCGTATGAGTAGAAGCGACAAGCCACAGGATCGACCAAGGATCGACGCCCGTCAAGAGATTTAAGCGAAGCTGATCTTACTTGAAGAGATATAGCATATGATTAGCGGTGGCTGCAATATCCGATCTTCATGCAAATTCCCCTTCGTAGAGTAGCTTCCGTCAAGCTGTGGCGGTGCATGCATTACGAAGCTGTGTGTTGTCCTCGTGGTCAGTACTCAAGTACGGTAAACCACCTGATAGACTTTGGCGCAGCAACATTTGCAATCACGAAGCGCTCCCATAGGGTAGCAGATGGCGATTTTGGATGAGATCTCCCAGGAAAGGAACTCTTAAAGTTTCGTAATGTTTTGATTGGAGTCATATAAGAGATGAGGCCTTCCAAGGTTCGAGATAAAATTGCACTTACCTTCGGAAACGACGCCTGGGGACGCGCTTAAATATTTCTCGTCCCTTCCAAATCTTCTAACCATCCTAGAGATACAAATCACGTCAGACATCAATCACCAGCAAACCTATCACCAGACTTCCAAACACCTCGTCTCAAATCCAAACCAGCAGCTTCCCCTACTACATCACTCAAAATGGGTGCCGTCGTATCATGCGTACGTCTGCACCTCTCCGCTCCCCATGGTCCCAAGAAACTTCCATCTTGCTTATCTGTAAAGAGCATTGGCACAATGTGGAAGCATTGAGACTTGTTTTCATATCACCTTTACTAATATGCTCCATCCTACAGATCAAGTCCGTCTTCCAAACGATCGGCGCCTGTCTCATGGCCATCGTAAACGGCATTGGCGCAGTCCTTCAAGCTATCATCGGCGCCATTGTCTCCCTATTCGACATCATCATCTCCTGCCTGACCTGCGGCCGCGGTGGAGGGCGTAGGAGAGGAGGGGCCAGTCACGTCTAGTCCCTGGGTCCGATCAAGGCCTTAGGCGGTCGGAAGAAGGCTTGGACTCAGGGTTGAAGATTGTGGAGGATGGTACACATCTCGAAGGAGAGCATTGAGATTCGCGAATGATACCACTTGTTTATTCTTCTTGTACCAGAGCCGCGAGCGGATGTTAATGGAAGGCGGGAAAAGGGGGCGTGCTTGCAAACAGATTTGCGCCGGATAGACATGAATCGAATCCTCGTGCTTGTGTAATAAGTGTTCCATTCAATGGTTCGCAGAGTTTACTCGTACCGTTGTGGAATTGGCTGGCCATGATTGTGCATATGACGCGCTGTAGATCGCGAAAATAAATTCGCTGACTTCCACCATCTACATGGATACCCTCAATGACTTTCCTGCCGACTTTCCATGGCTGGAGATTTCCATCTTCTTCTTCTCACTATTATTTGTATTTACAATTTTCAGCTATGCCGTCCTCAACAATGGCGACGAGCGACCAGTCACCTTCAATGTCTCAATTCCAGAACAATGCTCGCCAGAATGGAAAGGGGAAGTCCTTGACGAGCCTAGCATCAAGGCAAGTCCATCAACTCATATCCCAGATCTACAGAAGGACTGACGGTGAATGTAGAAGTCTGGTTCGAGCGCCATACAATGTTACTGCCCAGCCAATGGACGATTCCTCGGTCTCGTGAACCCAGCCACACCGGACGGTATCGACAGAGCGGTAACCAAGGCTCAAGAAGCGCAAAAAGAATGGGTAAAGACTACGTTCAGACAACGGAGGAAGGTCTTGAAGACACTACTGAAGTACCAGCATCCAATTGAGATCAATAGGGACAATAAACGGGCAGGGTTGACTCTATGTGCAGATACATTCTCGATAACCAAGAATCCATTGCTACGGCGGCATGCCTGGATTCTGGGAAGACGAAGGTTGATGCTTCGCTTGGGGAGATACTGGTTTCGGTGGAGAAATTGAAGTGGACAATACAGCATGGAGAGAAGGCATTGAGGCCTGAGAGGAGGCCGACAAACTTTTTGATGATGTATAAGTATAATGAGGTCAGATGGGAGCCATTGGGTGTCGTGGCTGCTTGCATAAGCTGGAAGTACGTCCCTTCTCCCCATACCAAGTCAGTGAAGATATTTTCAGCCAGCTAAATCTCTGCAGCTATCCTGTATGCCACCTTGATCATGTCCAATTGGAGCTCTACTGACGTATTCAGCAGTTTCACAACTTTATGGGCCCTTTGATATCCACTCTCTTCACCGGGTCCGCTATTCTCATCAAAGCGTCCGAGTCCACCGCCTGGTCCACCCAATACTTCGCCGCCATAGCCCGAGCAGCGCTCATTGCCTGCGGTCACTCGTCCAACCTAGTCCAGCCTCTCCTCTGCTGGCCTCAAGCCGCTGACCACCTCACTTCACACCCTTCCATCTCCCACATGACTTTCATTGGATCACGGCCCATCGCATACCATGTCGCAGCCTCAGCGGCGAAACCGCTTACTCCTGTGTGCTTAGAGCTGGGAGGCAAAGATCCAGCCATCATCCTTGACGACTTAAAGAACGTGCATCAGGTAGCCAGCATACTCCTGCGAGGAACATTCCAATCAGCAGGTCAGAATTGCGTCGGCATTGAGCGTATCATCTGCCTCCCCAGAATCTACGACGGCCTTGTCTCTATCCTTGAGAAACGTATCGGGGCTCTACGTGTTGGCTCGGCTCTGGATGACCCCGACGACGTAGACGTGGGTGCTATGATCTCAGGTGCTCGCTTTTCGCAGCTAGAACATCTCATCGACGATGCCGTAAGCCAGGGCGCTCGTTGCCTCGTTGGTGGGAAACGCTACCATCACTCCAAGCACCCAAAAGGTCACTACTTCCAGCCCACCCTGCTTGTAGACGTCACACCCAGCATGCGCATAGCGCGAGAGGAGCTTTTTGCACCGATATGCGTTTTGATGCGCGCCTCCAGCGTGGACGAGGCAATAGTGACCGCAAACTCCACTTCCTACGCCCTCGGCGCCAGCGTCTTCGGCTCAGATACCGCGAATCTCCAACGAGTCACCAGCGAGCTCAAAGCAGGGATGGTCTCCGTAAACGACTTCGCAGTCTACTACGCCGTCTCGCTCCCTTTTGGGGGTGTCAAAGGCAGCGGTTACGGCAGATTTGGAGGTGAGGAAGGATTGAGGAATATTTGTAATACCAAAGCCGTTTGCACGGATCGGTTTCCGAGTTTGGTGGGAACGAGTATTCCACCGGCGTTGGATTATCCGATCAAGGGGGCGAGGAGGGCGTGGGAGGTTTGTAGGGGGGTGGTGGAGCTGGGGTATGGGATTGGTGTGTGGAGGAGAGTGAGGGGTTTGGGAAGGATTGTGGTGAACGGGTAGGGGAAATGTAAGACTCGTGTGGTGGGAACATGAAGGTCAAAAGTCGTGCACGTACTGTACACTACTTGGTGCTGTACAAGACAAAATTTCGTAAGTGTGCCCGGGAGAAATCCTATCCAAAAGTTAGCCCTGGAGACTGAAATGATGGCATGCTTTCCTTGCTGTGGGTAATTCCCAATTCTGATAACCCGATTCCGCTCAAGTGAAGCACTCACTGGCTTGATCGCACAGGAGTTCCCCATTCTGATAACCAGAATCTTCCAGAGCCAGAGACCCAGATTCACTACACATCTTAGCTGACAAATATATTGGACATAACATGTTTGGCCCGCCACCTTCAGTGAAATAATGCGACTGACGAATGCTTTCTTACGTTGACATCATGCTGTGAACGACTGAAGTTCGTTTGATTTTCTTGAGCCACGACATTATTGATCCACAACATCTTGCAGTAGCCTACAAAAGCGATTGAACTGTGACGAATCTCGTCTGGAGATCGAGGTCAGTGTATCTATTTGATTGAATCTCTTTTTCGTCGCCGTTCCCAAGCTTTGATCTATGATGCTGTATTCTCTTCTCTCGTGAGCGTATAAAACTCCTCTCGAGACCCTCCCGTGCCTCGCATCCTCGCACAATAGGCATTCCACCCCATCCGAGACCAAGAAATACGCAACCACGACCCATTTCGAGCACTGATGCAGAAATCGTTTGCTTTTGAGCAGCTTTGTGCTGCGAACTTGAGGCTCTGTAGTCTACGCGATTCATGCTGACCCGCCTTTCCGATCGCAGGCTGGAGCCGCAAATATGTCGGCACGTCAGCCGGAAGACCAGCTTGCCGCGGCGCTGACAAACCTTGGGAGATCGGTAGAGATATGGGCTGATCTAGCTGCCTCGGGTGCGGACTGCACCACCATGAAGAGCCTTATCAGGCAGAATGCTTGGACATTGGAGTCATCAGAGTCGATTTGTGCTTCCAAAATCAATTCACAGCTTCTTCAGCGATTAGCAGTGATAGGCGAGCGATCCCAGTATCTGAAAGGGGAGGATACTTACCAAGATTCGGCAACTACAAGTGCCATAACAACACTGTCCGTACGCCTTTTAAAGAAAAGATGGTGTCTCACAAGTCCTATTGTGGACTTCCTGGTGAATACGAGAAGTCGGAATTCGACCAGCTCCAAGATCTCAAGGATCGGCTCGAGATTCAAGACTTAATGAAATCACAATCTGATAGCTTCTCCAATCCCGAGGCATTTTTGAGAAGTCTCAATCGCATCGTTACGTACGATCTGACCAAGTTGCATCTTAGCATCGAGACCGAGGAGAGATCGCCTTCCTTAGACATCTTGGAGCTAGGTGCAAGCATTAGGAAAGATCTTTCCGGTACACAGCAAACGCTTCTTGATCGGTTCTTGGAACAGAAGATTGGAGCGTTGAAAGTCTCAAGTGCTGTCACGGCTGACGTACAGAACACGCCTGTGAATGATCAGCCGGTGATGGCCAACGGCTGGACTTCCAACCAGCCTTGCGCATCCATCACAGCTCAAGTTAAGCCGGATACGCTCCATGAACGGCCGTTTGACCCACTAAATGCCAGCAATGTCAACGATGAGATGCGAGAACTTCAGCAGAAGCTCGAAGACCTTGAAGCAAAAGCCCGCATACTAGAGCAGGATAAGAGGGACCTTGCCCTAAGCAATTCGCAATTCATCTCCGACAACATGCAGAAATTGTCTTTGATAAAGAAGCTCAAGACCGAAAAGGGTCAGGTGAACGAGAAATTGGTGAACGAACAGACTGCCTATGCCAGCGTATGTGCTCATTTCCCATATCTGACCTGTAAATCTCTGGCTAACATTCTGACTATAGCTGCTGGAAGCCTACCAGGAAGAATCGGTAGACTACGAGGATGCAAAGGGCGAGGTGATGAAGCTGAAGGAACTACTAGAAGAAGGCGAGGAAGACCGAAAGGCATTAGCAAAGGGAATCAGAATGCTTCTCGCCAATAACGACGATCTAGAGCAGAAGATCACAGAGGGGAGCGAGACCATACCAGTCTTACAGGAGGAAGTTGCGGCCATGAGATTTGAGGTCGGGAAGCTCAGCGCGGAGAACGCTCGACTACAGAAGGAGCTCGAGGCTACCAAGGAAATCCTCCGGGGGACTGAGTTATCTTTCAAATATGTATCAGCAAGGCTGGATATAGTTGAAGTCGAGAGCAAGCGCTTAGAGAAAGAGCTCGCCGACACCAAACTTACCCTCAACAACACGAAGAGCTCGCTTGAAAACGCCGAGGAGGCCGAGCTGAAGGCCGCCAAATACGTTGATCACGTCAACTTATCCCATGCCCGCCTCAGACTTGATTACTCAACCCTCCATGAAGCATTCGACACGATGCAATCCTGCGTGCTAGCTCGGAACCTCCACGACCTCACTGCTGAAAACATCCGCTTAGAGGCAGAATTGACAGTCGCGAACAACGCTCTCGACCAAAACCGCCCCATCCTCTCCAATCGCTAGTTCCGTTCATCACATCTGGTAACATCGCGGAACGGGAGGAAGACGACAATAGCCTCGCTGACTACGATGGAATTAAGGCTGAAAAGTGCTGGCCACTAGGAGAGCTGGTAGACCCATTCGTTTCTAAGAAGAGTATGGGTATGTACGCCACGGCCGATGTGAAGTTGGGCACTGCGTCGGTCACGACCGCAACGTACACGCCTGAGAAGGATGATTTGATAGATCTCTCGGAGTGAAAGATGTTGGGAGGGTACTTGATGCTGTTCTTGTGCGAGCTGGACGTAAGATCAGAGGCGGACTACGACGCGAGATGTTAATGTGGTGATGCATCTTGGCTCTAAAAAATCCGAATTATCTCTAAACTTTAGGCTGTCACCGTACAGTCGGGGTTAAGCAGGGTTGAACCCCTCGAAAGGTTCACTCTACTTCATGTTGGCCAAGGTCTAGAAAGGATGTTCAATGGGATAATCACCCAAGGAATCGCACTATCTTGGCGCTACGAAATCCGGTCCCCCCTGTGCAAACTCTGGGATACTACCGTACCAGTATAGCTAGGCAGGCTCAATATTGACGAGTTTTGTAGATATTCAAGGCTTCAAAGTGTATATCATTGACGTAATTAGTTCGCATGTAAGCCCTAGACTATCCCGACAGAGATGGATATCATCCTCTACCAACACGGCGCCGACATAATAAGGTAGCCAAGAAACATGGATGGATGAGCTATTGTACAGTGCACTTGGATCTCTGAGACACGCAGGGGGGTAGTTGGATCACTGGATGAGAATTCTTGGAGCATCCTTGTTGTATAGCGAATGCATGCATTGTACTTAGCTCAGTATAAAAAGCTAATTGCAATATCTCCCAGAAGCAGAATACAGCATCTTCATGTTGATCGAGAGCGGCCTCGGTTCCACCAAATCCAATTCAAAATTCGGCCCATACCTGGGCGCAATCGCTAACCGCACAGTCTAATAGACGAAACGAGGTGAGAAGCGAACAGCTGTATTCCAGAAGCTCAAGCGTCGAGCGAAACATGTAGAATCCGTTACACAACATGCTTAACAACATACGGATGCAATCTCACCTGACTTTCTGGAAGGGATATCTTGGACAGAAGTCTGCGCTACCGACAAATGGCAGAAGTTGTTTGCTTTCTCATCCCACGAAAACCACACCCCCATTCTTCTTCTGGAAGGGAAACACGATCCGACACTACCTGCCAAACGCTGTCATTGTCCCCATGGCGGATGCTTACCGCATTGTGGGTGCGACGAAGAACCTCGATGTAAACATATTGAGTAACCAATGCACCGCCACCAGTGGGCGACAAAACTCATGAGCACTCTAACCCTTTTAGGCAATAAGTTCTAGGCTCACCAGGTATGGGACGAAATTGGGCTGGATGAGGTGCGCAGCCGGATCGCTGCTATGCCCCGGCGATGTAGTATACTATGTTGTAATGGGGGCAAAGTATTTAAGTCAAGTCAATGGTAGAAAGGCGTTTAAGACCATAAGATCCATGAAATGCTAGCCTAGAAATTATTGCCTAAAAGGGTTAGAGTGCTCATGAGTTTTGTCGCCCACTGGTGCCGCGGTACTCCGTATATCTCTTCCAAGCCAATGTTGAGTAATCACATATTCACACTACCAAGGCTCAGCGCGCACCAAGATCGGAAATCAAATTTGATAAGCGAGACTCATGCAACCTGCTTCAGCCTCACATGACATTAGTAATGTATGGCATGGAAAAAGACGGTTGAACGAGAACTCTCTTAAAACGTAGTGAGCCACTCCGGCATCAGCATTTATAAGCGCTTTGCCCAATTATGTGCGCTAAAGACGTCAATATGACGACGGCGTAGCTTAGCGTCAGCATCCTGGCGTAGCGTAAGCGTGGATGGGGGCCTCTAAGCTGACCTCTAGAAGCACGAAAGATTTCGATGCCACTATGTCCCAATCAAATCATCGACAGCGTCGCTTTTCACAACGGATCCTTCGTTCTCCCAAAATAGCTTCTTTAACTTCCGCTCCTTCTCATCCTCAAGATACTTATCGAATCTCGCCTCCTCCGGATCCCAGACCTTCCCCTGGTAGACCTCATGCGGCAAGAATGCGCACTTCTCCTCCGCCCCAGCTAGATATCTGCAGACGTGCGTATGAAGGAAGATAGCCACTCGCTGATTTCCCTGTTCCGTCAATCTCCACCTTGCAGGCGTTGCGGTCTCATCTAGGAAAAAGTCTGGTGAGTCCGCGGTTTCAATGTCCGGGTCAAGCCAGCCGGAGGTGTCAAGCCAGAAGACAGCTTTGTCGCCATCGGCTCTGAGCCTGGAGACTGCGTTCTGGGTTGCTTGCTCCAGCTGACCTCGCAGAGGCCGCATGACGAAGATGGGAATGGAACCTGGAGTTGCGCTCGGGACAATGCCTGGTGTGCCGGATCTTTCGCTTTGGACAATGGATGGATGTTTGGGGTAGGCTAAATTTCGTATAGCTTTGACTAATGAGACATATGTGGTTTCGAACTTCTCGGATAAGTCCCAGAGCGTCTTGTTGTAGTCTGAACCGTACGTATGGAACGACACATCGTCTGAGCTACCAATGTTCAGAACCTAGAATCATGTCAACCATTGAGTATCATCGTAAGAAATAGGCGGTCAATTACCAAGACGTCCGGGATGTAAGCGCTAAACATCCATGGGTGCTCGAAGTATGGCGAGTCCGAAGGACCACTGAAGTTGGTCAGCATGAACCACTCACTCATGAATCGATCATCCGACTCCAAGCAAGACTTGCCTACGAAAGAAAACATCTCCTAAGCCAGCTGGCTCGCCTGTGCCGCCGATACATTCAGGCGTCAGACACATTCCATCGACGCCAATAACAACGTGATCAGCTCCAAACATTTCCCCAAGCAGATAGTCCCAGCCCATCACGCCAGCCAGCAGGCCATCGGCACCACCAGAGCGCCTTCCTCGTTGCTTCCCTGTATAAGAACCAGGCGAGTCGGTGATGACTTCAAGTATCTTCTTCCGATCTTGACCAGCCGATAGGAGCTCTTCTTGCTCCTCGGCCACACTGTGTCGGTCATGTCTATTGCTTCCATCTTTCTTGGTGTCATGAAGTCCAGCCCTATGCTTCTCTCCTATGTGATCATTTTCGGCTTTGAGCAGGTCCTCGTCCACGAAGTCCTCGCTCAGCAGTGATCCAGGAACTTTGACTAGCTTTCCGCCCTTGCTTAGCCACAGTCCATCTAGCTCGACGACCCCTCGACCATGATCGTCCGTCATGGGAGCGACAATTCGGACACGGTGCTCTTTATTGCTGTCGAGATTGTTGGAGGAGACTAATACCAGCGAAGAGGCGTTTGTTAAGAGGATATACTCTTGGTCATCGACCTGAGCAAGGAGGGATATGGGAGGTGCTGGCTTTTCATGCGATGAGATCGGGTGAAAATGGAAGTGTCGGTGACCTGGCGATGAAGCAGAGGCTACGGTCTCCAGGGAAGCGCTTGCGGAAGTGCGTGATGCTGACTCGGGAGCGTTGTGTAGGGCGAGGAGCAGAGAAGAAGTGTTAGCAACGACAATGTCAAAGTAGACTCCTGCCTCCATGTTAGCTACGAGAACAGAATCTACTGCGGCATATACCTGGAAATGTCCCATCTTTACGCAAACGATTTGGTGTGGACGTCCAGCGCCCGATATACTTTTCGCTGTTAGCTGCAGCCGTCTATGCAGAGCTTGTGAGTGCGTACATGTATCTTGGGATTCGTAGCAGGGTAGAACTGATAGTCATGCATTCTCCTCTCCTGCATCAACTCCTTTCCCAAGCCACTCGCACTGAGCTTTACAATGTCCAAGTCTTCGCTGCCTCCATTGAACCACCACAAAGCCAGGGCAAGAACCAAGAGCAGGAGCACCAACGGCTTGCTTGAGAATATTCGCTTGATCCGGAACCAATTGACCTTAGAACGAAACGAACGACCCCAACGTCGCATTGGGACGGGTGCTGGACTTTCGAATCCGTTTGGAGGTTTGAGGCTTGCAGAGGGGAATGGGGAGTATGCCGTCTTTGCAAATGGTGTATCGTTAGGCGTAGGATAGGGGGTGGAAAGAGGACTGCGTGTTGGCGTGCTCTGACTGGGATGGCGTGGAGACCCATTAAGCTGCGTCAGTCCGAGGTGGAGGTTAGGCCTGTTTCGAAGCGGCGGTGGCTGCGACATTATACTGATACAATTCTTTACTAAGAGGAGAAAACTGTTGCAATGGCCAGAAGCAGTGTTGGATTTTGAAAGATTTGCGTTGACCGCGAATACGAGGCAAGAGCGGTATCCGCTTTGAAGGTAAATCGCTCTATTAATTCACCAATATAGTTTTAGCGAAAAGTCTTCTGTCGTGGCTCCAACTTCACATAGGAGGATGTTTTGAATGGTCTTGCGAACATATTCCAAGACGTATTGGAAGTATTGTTTAGCACAGATGGCACCATTTGAGGGGCCGCTACCAGCGAGCTCATGTCAACAATTCTCAAGATGATCATGATAGTTGTAAATTAGTACTCTCGTTATTGAGCAGCGAACAGTGCAAGATACACTCCCCACCCCAGCCCAACCAGACTTCCCACCACAGTCTTCTGTTCTACGGGAATGAAGACATGCTGTATCAAGCTTACAGCAGGCCACAACTTGTATCCTGCCTTCATTACGGGCCACATTTGCTGTTCGCATATTGTTAGCACTGACCGGAGTAGGTGCCCCCATATTCGAAGCCTACCTCCTTGACCACGTCCCAGCACTCCGCAATTGGCACACCTCTCAACCATCTCGTTCCTCCGATATAAAGCCCCACATTGATTATCGCTCCAACGGTCTGATCCAGCCCAAACTTGATCAGGGTGTTCCTCACGTCCAGCTTCTTCTCCACCTCTACGCCTTTCCCACCATCATCCACTTCCACTTTCTTGAGAGAGTAGCCAGGGAACTTTGACTCTATATATTGCTGCCATAGGAAGTTGGGAGGAGTAGAGAGGAGCGTATAAATCAGAAGAGCGGGAATGTTTGGAGGTGGGCTTGACGTGAAGTACTGGGCAATGAGCAAGGAGCAAAGAGTTAGAAAGGTGGATTGGAGGGTTGCGATGATTATTGGTGGAGCCATTTTCACTGATGGAGAAGACTTTGGGGTGGACAAGCCCAGGAAGGAGCTCAAGAGTAGATGTTGAGCACGTCCAATCCTTCAGAGACGAGCCATCAGTGAAGGATGTGAAAGCCCTCGTAGATTGTAACGCGTCTGCAAGGCGCGCGGCTGCCAGGAACCGCTGCCAATCGGCCCAATCCCGATGGGCACGATCTTCACCATGCCGAGGCAAACAAAAGTAACAACCGATGATGTGGGGGCCTGAGGCAAAGATGTGGGAAAAGCTTGGGACTTGGCTGCGAAGATAAGCTATGCCTACCTTCTTGTATTGTTCTCTTTACACAGTCAGGACCTTCACGAGGACGGGCATCGATGCCTGAAGGCTTTTTCGGCTTCGCATCTATCGATTGGACAAGATAAAACCTGAGCGTGCATGAGGTACAGTCAGCCATGGCCCTAGGTGTGAAACTCCTCCAGCGAATTTGTCTCGCGTCTCACATGCTTATACTATCCAGCTACGGCAGCAGCGTTAGGCGCAGGCACGGCTGCAGCAGCCTATCTGGACGCCAAATTCCACATCAAGAAGGATGCTACAGCTGTCTACTACCTGAAGCTTATGGAAAGGGAATATATCAAGGCTGGTACACCAATATTCTCTAGCCCTAGACAGGCTCTTTCCCCTGACCTCCTACCTTGCCGCAGTCAAAGCAAATCGTCAATCCTGCTGGTACTTTTTCGAAGACAACCTCGACAGCTGGCCTGACATCGTTGCCATATGGTCCCGCGAACGTATCTACACATTCAGAGACACTTACACCCGAGCCTGCCAATATGCCTGCTACTTCCTCGAATTGGGAGTCAAGCCTGGCCAATTGGTTGCGTTCTATTTGCAGAACTCGCCGGAGTTCATCTTCGCATGGCTTGGACTATGGGCAATTGGATGTGCACCGGCGATGATCAACTTCAACTTGGCTGGGGATGCGCTGATACACTGTCTGAGAGTCTCGGGAGCGAAGGTGTTGCTAGTGAACGGGGATGAAAAACTACAATGCAGGATAGAAGCAGAAAGGAAAGCAATTGAGGAGCAGCTGGGAATGGAACTTATTGTTCTGTCGGAAGGCTTGAAATCCCAGATCAGTCTGAAGCTGCCAGAAAGGCCGGACGACAGCTACCGAGCAGGTGTTAAGGGCAATTTCCCAGCTGCGCTGTTCTACACCAGGTGGGTCTTCGCTCGTCTTAACAGGTCAAGCTCAGTTGACTCAATGTAACTCTCTAGTGGCACGACTGGCCTACCCAAAGGAGCCCAGTTCGCTACATCTCGTATGCACATGAGCGGCGCTCGACGTGCCCGCGGTATCGCTAACCTGAAGCGTGGCCCAGGCGGCGACAGATGGTACGTCTGCATGCCAATGTATCACGGCACAGGCGGTATCACCGGCATGACCATGCTCATCTCAGGCGTTTCCCTAGCCATCGGCAAGGGCTTCTCAGTGCGGAACTTCTGGCGCGATATCCATGACTCAGAATCCACGTTCTTCATTTACGTAGGTGAGACCGCCCGATACCTGCTCGCTGCCCCGCCAAGCCCTTTGGACAAAGATCACAAGGTGCGCTGTATGTATGGCAATGGACTCCGCCCGGATGTATGGCTGCGATTTCGGGAGCGTTTCAATGTGCCAGAAGTAGCCGAGTTCTTCAACAGCTCAGAAGGCATGCTCGCCCTTTTTGTTTGGAACAGAGGCGACTACTCTGCCAATTGCGTCGGGCACCACGGCGCCCTCATGCGTTTCTACCTCCGCAATACTTTCGTTCCAGTGGAGATTGATCACGAAACTAATGAGATTGTCCGTGACTCAAAGACTGGGTGGGCGAAGCGGAAGCCCTATAACGAAGGTGGCGAAATCCTCGTTAAACTGCCCGAGGAGTCGTCCTTCGCAGGTTACTGGAACAACCCAGAAGCTACGCAGAAGAAATACGTTCACGATGTCTTTGCGAAGGGAGACCTGTACTATCGCTCTGGAGACGCATTGCGCCGTACAGATGACGGTCGCTGGTTTTTCCTGGACAGGCTCGGTGACACTTATCGCTGGAAGTCTGAAAACGTTAGCACGGCCGAAGTGGCAGAAACCATCGGACACTTTCCTGGCATCCTCGAAGCCAACGTCTACGGCGTGGAGGTCCCCAGTCACGAAGGTAGAGCAGGTTGTGCCGCCCTCACCATCGCACCAGAGCAGAAGAAGAATTTCGACTGGAAGAGCTTGGCGGCGTACGCGAAGGCGAGGATGCCAAGGTATGCGGTACCAGTCTTCATCAGAGTTCTACAAGACGAAGTAGGCGCAGCGGCAAGTCACAACAATAAGCAAGACAAGGTGAAGCTACGAGCTGAAGGGGTTGATCCTGCGAAGAGAGGGGAGAAGGTTGTGAATGGGAAGGGGGATGAGATATATTGGATCCCGCCAAAACGGAAGGGCTATGTAAAGTTTGAGGATGAGGATTGGCGGAGGTTGGTAGATGGGAAAGCGAGGTTGTAAATGGTTGATGATTGTATGTGACATGGACGGGGTGAATGGATGTAGATACAACTGACTATACGGGTTGATTTGTGACTATGCTTCCCTCAATATTCAAAGCTCTGCCCATTGAAAACAGATTCCGCAATTGCCCCTTAGCCTCGCTGTTGTATCGGTAGACTCCCATAGTATTCGTATTTTTGGTGGCGTTGCTGTTATATTGGTATCTTCTCATAGAATTCGTGACAGCTAGCTGTACTCGTAGCCTCGATTTTGTATTGATAGCCTCTCACAGTATTCGTCACAATTGATTGTTTTTCGTAGTCTCGCTGCTGTTTTGATAGCCACACAGGTTGTCCGTACCATTTAGCCGTTGGTCCTAGAGGAACGTATACCTGTTCAACATCCCAGTCAGTAGGTGCAACTCGAAAGATTCAATAGGATAAGCCGAAAATGCGGAGATGCCCTCAGTGATCTTGGTGTAACAATGTTGTGATCATTCCCGAAGGATCACTTACTATCTAGTGCTTGTGTTTTGTAATCATTGGGCAGGTGCAGGGGTTGAAATGGCATGGCAAAGATGGACCAACCTTTCGAAAGCCTCCAGTACTACAACAACAGTTCCTGATTGCAATGTCAGACCCCGTGTAATGAGAAGCTGCTCATACCATCGATGAGGGCATCGTGTATTTGAGATAGAAGTTGATCGATTGGTAGCTCTGTTGGTTGATGGCAGATAAAGCATATCTGCAATTCCGCTAGCCTTGATCCCTTATAGTAGTCTGTGAAGGTATAGTATTAGCAGCTGACATGGACGGATAACTTGGTAGCACAAAAGATGAAAAAAGGAAGGTCAGAATATGTAAGATTATATATCATACAGCTTAGCCCGTTTCGAGCCTCCGGCGAGAGGCTCCGAGCATAAGTGTCAGTCGCAAATTATAGCATCATAGAGTGGAACGGAGAAGGGGCTTGAGGGACGGTATGCCTTACCTCGATACAGACTCGGGCTGGGGGAAGGGGCGACCTGTACCCTAGATCTGATCGTGTAGACGTCGAATTGGCCGTAGTCCGCCAGAGAAGGGTATACGACAATCGCGTAGTATCTGTATCCAGGCTCGAACATCGATAAGTGTAGACGAAGCCCAGAAGTTTTCGATTCGGTAAGACAATTTGCAGCGTGTTTCGACGGAGGTGTTTTATCGTAGCTTGAGCATTCGAAGTGCTTGGTAGTGGTGAGGAAGGGGGTGCGGGAACTCCGGATCTGCAGGGCTTGAGATTTAAGCGAAGGCCACCTCCAGAATAATCTGTGTCTCTGCATCTGGTCTTTTGACTAGCCGCATCGAATCGTCTCTCCGATATTCAGTTAGCCAGGCCGATAGATAAATCTTGCCCCATCGATGGCCTCGGAGACATGCTGGAGAACACTGTCAGCCACACCTTGGGAGGCTCCTTGCAAAGGCCTGCAGGTTTTGGTGCCATATAACGCTCTATGGGCATGGTGTTTGAGAGATATCCAGGATACTGCCGCCCCTTGTATGGCGAGAACCTCTATTGGACCGTGCCAACAAGGATAGGCCTTTGACACAAGGTCTTCAAAACGGCTCAGCGCTGATTTTGCGGTAGCTTTTAATTCAAAGAGTAGCATGTGAAGTAGATTTTTATCAGCATAGCTACAAATTGGGATGGCAGCAAGAAAGTCACGGAGCGGAGAACGGGAACGGGAAGATACTGCGAATCAATTTTTTTGAGGCTTAGACCTCTCAGTAATGAGCAGTTGTATGATAGGCTCGGGACACAATCGATATTAACGATTGAAGAAGTAGTCAGGCGTGGTCTGCTGCAGGACTCGCATTGTTGCAAAGCTCGAAAGTGCAGTTTTTGAAAGCGGACTTCGAGAACGGTGATGATCTGCGCTAACCCCTGCTCACCAGCTAATCTATATCTGGCTAGATCAGTCGGTAGAACCGTCGTCCGTTAAGCGAATTTCAGAACACAAGCACCTCCACCTGTGTGACGGACCGACCACAACTTCTTTTCCATATCGAGTCCTGATTGTGAGTAAACATCATCTGTGAAGATACCAAAGGAACCAGCTTAGTTAACAATCACGCTGTAGAATCACCGTCAAGATGGCAGAGATCGACATCCACGCCTCGCAGTGGAGGCTCGTCGAGGTTGGCCGTGTTGTACTCTTTACCCACGGTCCATACGTCGGCCGCCTGGCAGCAGTCGTCGAGATCATAGATCACAAGCGCGTACGAGCTCCCCTTCATGATTTGATCCCTTTTCACTAAATCCAAAATGTTGTACAGGCTCTCATCGATGGCCCCTCAACCAAAGAACATGCCTCCGTCCCCCGTCAATCCGTCTCTCTCAATAACCTTATCATCACCCCCATCGTCATCTCAAAACTACCCCGACAAGCTGGCCGCGGCGCAGTCGCACGCGCGTGGGAGAAGCAGGAGGTAGAGAAAAAATGGGAAGTGAGTGCTTGGGCTAAGCGGAGGGAGCAGAGGGAGAAGAGACGCAACCTTTCGGATTTCGATCGATTCAAGGTGCTGAGGTTGAAGAAGCAGGCGAGGTTCGAGGTCCGCAAGGCACATGCGAAGGTCAAGCAATCGGCGAAGGCTTCGTAGAGGGCGTTTTGCGAGGTGGATGAGGGAGCAAATGATACAGCTTTAGTTCTATGGAAACTTTGTTGCTGTATGCTAGAATCACGAGGCAGCTTGCAACCTTCCTGCTCTGCTAGCGGTGGTTTCAACACGAAAACTTGTCCTAATGACGACCGTGTATGTCTAGCAAGGCCTAACTACAAGTGCAACTTTGTCAAGAATCGCAAAGTAAAGTAAGCGAATAGGCCATTGATTTGCTAGGATATCAGATAAACGAAAAGCAAAATCGCGTGTAAACGTACCTGAGTATTCGCCAAGAAAACATGCCGCATAGCGCTAGTGTTTTTTTAGCGCACAGCTTTTGTGTGTCTTCAAAAATTCCGGGCCTCACAACAGCAGTCCGGCAACATCACCGCAGCGACGAGATTTTCATAACATGTAAGTACATTTCACTTTCCTTTGGTTTTCCTTGTCCAGTCTACCTCACTATCCCCCCCAAATTCCCAACCTGTCCCAACACCATGACCTCAAGGTCTACAGGGCCCCATGGGTTCAGGATGATGACAAACCGCAACGCCCCAACTAAGCCTGACGCTGACATCGAGATTCAGCTACGTGATAAAGAGAACGATCGCCTTGCGGCCGACGAGGACGAGGGCATTGCCAAGGAGGAAAAGCGACTCGAGGAAGTGAAACAGCAGCCAGCCGACATGTCCAACCCACGTATTGAGGAGCTCCCTGACGACGTTCCTGACAAGAAGGGAGCGAAGGTCGACGATGCCGACGATGTGTCCGAGAGCTCCGACTCAGATGCGGGCGAGGCAGCGGGAACTGGAGAGGCTGAGTCTAGCATTTCAGTGCCTGGCATGACAGTCCACTCTCGCAATGAGAAGAAGGCACGCAAGTCAATTGCGAAGCTGGGCTTGGTCAAAGTTCCTGGAATCACGCGTGTTACTCTGAGGCGTCCCAAGAACGTAAGTGTTGTTCATGGTCTCTGAGGGACCAGCGAAAGGTTCTCCGAGCCCCGCTGGGCCTGGGTTAATCCAACACATTGCTACAAAGACTGACGTTGCCTCTATAGATCCTCTTCGTTATCAATCAGCCTGACGTCTACAAGTCTCCCTCAAGCAACACCTACATGTACGCTACATTCCCAGCACTCTACTTGCAGCCCACAATTAATGAGCTACTCTAGCGTTTTCGGCGAAGCCAAGATTGAAGACCTCAGCTCTCAAATCTCCGATAGCGCCCTCAAGAACATGGTTCCTTCTGACAACGCCAGTGACTCGCACGCTGGGCACAACCACGCCGGTGAGGGCAAGGGCAAGGCTATCGAGGAGCCCAAGAAGGATGAGGACGACGAAGACGATGGAGAGGAGGTTGACGAGACTGGGTTGGAAGCCAAGGACATTGAATTGGTGATGGCCCAAGCTAGTGTCTCAAAGAAGAAGGCCGTCAAGGCCCTGAAGGAAAATGACAATGGCAAGGCCCCATTTCCCTTCATGTGGACATAAAAGACAATGCTAATTCCCTTCACTCTACCAGATATCGTCAATTCTATCATGGCTCTCTCAATCTAAGGCAAGGCACACCTTCCTCAACTGTGTCTAAAAGTGTGTCCTTATTGATCCGAGACGAACGAAAGATACCATGCATGCATCGGGCGTTTAGCCAACATTGAGTGCTTGGGTACGCTGTTTACCATAAGAAGCAACGTCACAAGCACAAGAAAATCAGTTGAACTTGACCTCGCGCCCATCTAAAATCTGCTCTTGTTGTCAAGCCATGTCCAATGTAGTACTACCTAAAGTTATCTCGTAGCCTTCTGGTCTGGTGAAGCCGATTACGCCCTATAGGGCGACTATATCTTGGCTCTGACCCTCTCTCCTTCAAACCGCTCAATCATCCTCTCCGCATCATCGCATTGCCATTGAATCCGCGAACATGGCAGCAGGAGTACGTCGATCCTCCCATTGCTTAATATCCATCTCAGTTGAGCTCAAGAATCCACTGACATCCATCCCAGCGCTCCGCCGCCCTCAAACTCGACTGGAACAAAATCTCCACCTCTCTTGGCCTCAAAGGTCAAACAGCGACCGCCCTCCAAGCCTTCAAAAAGCGGAACGATGACGCGCGCCGAAAAGTCAACCTGCTCTCCCAAGCCCCGCAATCCGTCGACTTCGAACACTACCGCAGCACCCTCAACAATAGGCAGGTAGTTGACGAGATTGAACAGCATTTCAGAGCTTTCAAGCCGGCGACGTATGATGTGGACAGGCAGATCAAGGCTATTGAGGCGTTTGAGGCGCAAGCGGTAAAAAGCGCGGAGGAGACGAAGGGGAAGGTGGATGGGGAGTTGAGGGATTTGGAAAAGACCTTGGAGAATATTGAGACGGCGAGGCCATTTGATGATATCACTGTCGTAAGTATCGGAGGGTAAAAAGGATAGGTGCACCATGCTGATGCAACTATGTTCTCTAGGATGAGGTTGCGGCTGCAAGACCAGATATCGATGAGCGTACTGAGCAATTGGTGTCCAAGGGCAGGTGGCAGGTTCCCGGATACAAGGTTCGTGGCATCCAGATCCATGTGAAATATCTCCAGATGGCAAATACTAACGGTATTAACAGGAGAAATTTGGAGACCTTTCGGTGCTTTAGAGCAAGCTGTACAACTGCCTCCATACCTTCTTTTTTTGCGGTCTAGAAAACCTACAATGTATACATACTAGACTCGAAAACGAAGTTCCACCCTCGTCTTGTGTAATACACACTAAGCTAACATTCATCTTCTCCTTCACTCACCATGCAGCTACATTTACAGTTCCGCATGACGGCAGACATCGCGGCGCTTATCTACGACTAATGCGGAATTGATGCAGAGAAGCAAGGCAGCTATCTACCAAATTCAAATTCTAAGACCATTGCTGTTTAGAGTTGTCGAACTGAGTGGCGGTAGAAGGATGCGATCTTCTGGAAGTATGAACCCAGAACGCTTCAATGTGCTGCTTTGCGTGACCCTGATTCGCTGATACACTTGGTCAGCTTGAAGCACGATATTTATCTCTACTCTGTCCGCACTGACTGCAAGCCGTCCCGTTTCTATGCGTGGGCTCAATTCGCCGACCTCTGTGTGGGTTGCAAGCCCTGACTCGCCTTCCGATCTCTCCCCGACTGCAATATACGTGAGAGAAATGGGTATCACATATGGATGTAACGCACGCGGGTGCAAATTTCACCGAGACACCCCCTTCATCCCGAAGCTTGATTAAGGCACTCTCAAAGTTATCGGATTCGATAGTGGAAGGGTAATGTATCATCTACAAGTCGATCTAATAGCCATGAGATCAGCAGCCCGAGGAGTTGAATAATATCTACAATGGGCTCTGGCACGTGCCAGGATTTACGATTTTCGTGTGAATTGGAAGATGTGAATGAAAGAGACTCCTGTAATTCTGAGTCTGGCAGAATCTACCCTGGGATCCCAAGGGACGCCATGTGGTGTCCTTGGTCCCGGACGTCACCGGATCAGGCAACAACGATATGCGGGACGCGCGGGGGAATACCAAGAGCTAGCAGCATAGTTCACGAATATGACAGGCGCCAATGGTAGAGACCACATAAGTGCTTCCACTTTTGATCTGTTGGTGAAGAATGTCGAGATGGGTACAGCGTGGCTGGATCTTGAGCCTGAGCGGGTGGAGGGGGATGTCTACAGTGGGTAAGAAGATGCATGTCTACGAAGCGGCCTCGAAATATTTTGACTGATTAACAACAGCGGTTATGAAGTCTCATCTTGGGCTGTTGTAGCTCATCATTGTCTCTCTTCAGTCCAGAAGCGACATCACATCAACCTACACAAATGAGGTACAGAGGCATTCACTTCGATGATCCCCATCGTCTTTCAACTTCCTCGTCGCAAGCCAACACTCCCTCCGGCATTTCCCTTATGCTCGCTTTGATGTGAGAATCTGATCTATTTTCTGACTGCTAACGCTCTGGCTAATAGTAGTCTGGAGATTTATTTTCCCTTTCCTCGTCATTCGTACGATCAACCGCGAATGCTGAGCGAGCCACCTTTGGCACTGCACTAGAATGGTAAGCTCGAATATTGGGCTAGTAAGTAATTGATTGTAGCCTAGTGGAATCCGGCCCTAGCATTGTCTATAGCGCGGGCGGAGGAAATGATGAGTCAAAGAGAAGCGTTCGCAGGGCATTGACCGTGCTATGGGCAATGTCTACGATGTTCGAAACCATCCGGAGATCGTTAAACGTTTCGTGAAACTGAGAAAACTAGCTACGATGGTGTTGCAAATGAAGGCACTGAGCATTAACAGTACCGATATCAAGTTCCCTCTTCCCACAATCGTCGCCTTAGGAGAAAATGACACAAACACGGCCAAGGTTGCAATGTTGAAACGATGGATTAGGCTGAGGGATGGGATGGAGGCATTTGGTATGTCGACAAGCAGCATCGATAGGGCGATTGCAGTTTCCTTTGAGGTGGTCCATACGCAGAAACAATACCAAAGCTCCGGCTGACAGAAATTTGTCACAAACAAGATGCATGCACACCCAAATTGCCGCCCTGAACGCTATATATGCCGTGCCAGCATTGACCGACTCCTCACAAGATGCCTTTCCGGTCTCGACTACTTCTTCTACGCAAACGCTCACGTCGAAATCTGAGACCGCAAATACGACGGCATCGGAGGTCATCCAATCGGCAGCTACAAGAAAGAGAAGCGCATCTACCAGCATGGCCTCACCTTCCGGTTCGGAGATTGATCCCATTCCTTTAGATACATCCAGTCACCGCGAGGCCAAGAAGACCAGAATCGATCTACCGTCTGCAAATAATGACAAGGTTACAGAAACTCGAAGGATACCCATTCAAAGCGTCGCCACTACGGGAATGCACCTGAAACCAGCAAGCTTTGGAGGAAATCTCTTTCCCGTCTTGGAGTCCGAGTCGCGGAAGTTACTGCTGCGAGAAATCCCTTGCAGCAGTGTTTCCAAGATGTCGACCGCAACAATTACACTAAATACCGAGACGTCAAAGTTGGTTTCCAGTTGAGAGAAAAGGCTGCTGTATCAATAAGAAGCGTCTAGTTGATATGGTTTTCCCTACGAAAAACGAATGTAAGAATCTACTTCAGAATTTCCGTATGACTGGCGTTTACTTCAAAACTTCAATGAGTACGTGATCTTCCTCTACATAAGCTACGAATCTAGCTTGGATGCTAACTGAACGACTGCAGTGACTCCCTTCACTCAAATTGGAAGACCAGATTTCGGAGAGAAAAGCACGTGACAAATTCTCTGAATATTACGAGTTGGATTTCACTAGCGCTAACGGGAGGATCTTCCGCCTTGCGCGCGATCGCAAAACCTTATCCTGGTCACTACAGCGAACAGCGCAGGAGACCAAGGTTCGGCTTCAACCTTTGGCTCACTTTGACCGAACACATGTAGAGGCCCGGATACTTCCTCGCGCAGGGAAACCTCACAGCCAAAAGATACATCTTATCGTGCGAGGCGGGTTGCCTCAGCAAATTCCGAATTCCAGGTTTCTGGTACTTCAACTGCATGCAGGAAGGGCCATCTGGACTGGTCATTGATCTTACATCTGTTAAACATCTGAAGCAGACCTATCGTACGTTTCAACGGATCTCGTTGCTGATGCGTAATTGTAAAATCGTAAAAGGTTGACGTCCTGCGTTTTTCTGGCCCGTCTCAGAGCGTTCATTCTCGTGCTCACAAATGCTACGGCTCTCCATTATGACTTCAGCCTTGGCCAATGAGCGCCTCTGGTTTACCTCAGTCCACAGTTTTTCATCACCTATGCTCAATATGTAGCCGTTTCTGTCCAAAATCTGCTCTACTGTTGACCAGTCCGTCTATAATGCATCGTCGCAATTTTAATCGATTTGGAAGTATGTTGTAGTTCGTTTCTTAGCATATCAAATTTTGAATTCGCCACTGATCGATGGGCTTGTAAGTTAGTGGATTTGGCTCACTTTTCACTTTTGAATGAAATGAGCTTCTGTGTTACGTTTCATTGCGATGCTAAAGCCCACCCATTCTAATTCAAGTATGTTACTACCTGGAATTCTGAATGAATACCGGATGAACGTCTGGCTGGTGCGCGCCCGATGACGCAGTGTGCTCCTAGCTTGTGAGAGCTATGGAACCTCAGTTTCACGATTAATCTTAGTACTCAATTCATTACCGTTCCGTCAGATGCACCGATCGAGATCTCATGCCACTGTCTCTCAATCCGCGTTACTGTGGTCCCTGAATTGATTGTACAATCGCTGGAGGCCAAGGAAAGTGAGTCTACAAACCTCCGATGAGCTCCTGTGCTCTACTTGTGACGTACTTTGCTTACATCATTGATCAGGCTAAGATCAGGATCTGGTCCAATGTAAGCGCTTGCGGCGTACCCAAATTATATAGTCTTCAATACTTTCACAGCTCACGACCATTGATTCTGAGCAAGGATCATGTTGCTGGAATTCAAGGGTACAGTCATGTACATGTCACCAAGCCTATCAGTCCACGCGATCAGGCTTTGCTGACACAACAACATCAAGAGTCCCTTTCGGCTATGTAAAGATAAATTGCTGAGTGTGTTGGTGTGTCAAGGGAGTGTCGGTCGCTTTGATAGGCACTGCTTTGCGTGAATCTGCTAGCCTTTAATTAATACCTTGTGTGACTCCGGTCTGGAAGCCTTAGACCTTGAGCAGTAAGTGGTGCTGCAAGGCTACGCTACAGATACATCCCCCTTTGCGATTTTGGTCGTTGTTTGATAGTGGCGAATTTTGCTAGCCTAAGTGACACTTCTGGGAAAGGGACGCGCTATGATCGTGTTATGCCCCTCTTTCAAACAGCCGAGGTCATTAAAGGGCTACCCGTAGTCTTTTGAAGTGCTTCACTGCCCGGTTACGTCAGAGGCAATTATAAGGGTGTTGTGATAAATTCAAACACCGTTCCCCAGCCACCAACAACCTCTTTCTTCTTACTTTCTTCTACATATTCCAAGTAGCAAACAACGTGAGGATTGCGAACAGACCTTGACACTATCTGCACATTGAGATCAAAGTTTATCAAGTTGCTTGAAAGTAAGTCTTCCTCTCTATTAGTCTGGCAAACACTTCATGCTGGTCTCTTTCAACCGGAGCATTTATATTGCCGCTTTTGCTATGCTCTCTCCTCCAGCTTTAGCTGTACTGAAGGTCCTCCCAGAGATGCCTAACACCGGCAAGGCTACTTCCATGGCGAGGGACGAATGTGAGAAGTTGCTCGAAGCTCTAGGCCGACTTTTGGCCATACGGCCCAGGATGAATATCGACTGCCTCGAACAATTAGACGAGATCATCCAGGAAAAAGAAAACACTATTTTCTTCGTCATAGACACTAAGCTTCATACCAGCCTTCCAGAGAGCGTTGCCTTTCAGATTATTGATGGTTTCATGAGTGTTATGAACATCACCAAAGATCAGATGAGCACCGACCAGGATTTTCCCGCAAAATACTGGAGCTACGCTCACCGTTCTATTGCCAAGCTGTTCGACTACTTGAACAGCAACCCCAAGGCAGACAAATCGAAAGACCTTGATGCTGTCACCCGTGTTGAGCGTCTGACTAAGATGCAGACTATGCTGCCCGATCCGCACCACTATCCGACATGTATCGATAGCTTGATCTCCAAGGAGCTGAACAACCTGCTCTTGGAGACTATGAATCTTAGGCAAAAAGCCGGAGCTTCGGGGCTGGAAGCAGCTGTGAAGATTGCCATGAAAGCGGAAGACAACTCCCAATCAGTAAAAGAAGAAGAGAGTGACTTGACGACTATGCATCGCATGATGGGTGTGGAAGTGGATGCCTCCGAGAGCGAGGGAACCCCAGCTTCGACGGAGACGGAAGCTCCAGAGACTCAAATCTCTTTGGAGGAGCATCACAGCGTACGTAATCATGGCAGCTTCATTATTCCTATCAACAAAACTTACATGCTGTACAGATCGTGAATAATTTCGAGCGCGAGCTGTCGGAGCTGACCATCCGCTTGGACGAAGTCAAAGCTAATGAAGGAAACTTGGTGAAGCAATCTGCGAACCTCAAGGCAGAGATTGCACGCCTCACCAAGAACGCGGAGCTTGCGCTGGCTTTATTGAAAGCACCCGAGCCCGTTGTTGACTCAAGCGGACCTTCGGCCCATTCTTTCCAGCCTTCCTCGTCCATCCTGGACCTCTTCTTCACCACCAATCCCTCGCCGACTCACCAAGTGATCCCACAGCAGGCCACATCTTACGCCTCTGCAACAGCTGATACTCTCGCAAGTGGATCTGGAGGCCGTGGTGGATATGGAGGACGCGGAGGATACGGAAGCCGTGGTGGATATGCTAGCGGAGATTAGGATCGGGGCATTATTGGAATGATACAACAAGGAGGACTGATTGATCAAGCTCAGGGCGGGATGTCGTAACGTTGAGAAATTGAATGCGAATCAAAGGTGTCGTGATTGTCGTTGTCGAGAAGGGAGGGAGATACCATGCAATAGCGCGAACGAATGAAACCAGATACTACAGTGAAGCTCGCTATTATCGCATGCATCCCATCGCTTTCCTTCGGCATGTGCTTGGCCGCTTTTGAGCCTCTAATTCTCGTTCGTTGTACAGCAATGTACAGACCGTGGTGATGCAATCGGGCTATGAACGTTAATTCATCTTAGAAGGTGAAGCATGCAGAGGCCGTATACCTATGAATTTGACTCCGACCTTCCAGGTTATACCTCGCTCAAAATTCCTCTTGGACATGGACTTACGATGGCTCGAAATACGTAGTGAACACTGGATTCAACTAAGCTTCACCTTTCCCAGGTATGCGCTTCAAAGGGTAACCATTCCACGGATTACAGTGAGTGAATTGTTGTTGGTTGCCTTGTTTTGTCAGCCTTGCGCTCGTCACTGAGCTGCAGTAGCGCAAGATAAGATAGGCTGCAGGGTCACGAGTGGGGAAACAGCTTATAACCTGAATAAACCCCCTCATAGCTTTGTTATTCATTCAATCCCCGCTCCTTGATAATTTCATCGGCCAAACATTGACAGAGTACCAATTGCAGTTGGTCCAGGTAAACTACGAATACCCCAAAAGCGATGAACGCAGCTGATAATCTTTCCAGAGAGTCAATGAAGATGTCAATTTCGCCAGAGCTCCGCTCATACTACGATTTCCTTGACGCTTTGAGCCATCTCGAGCGCCTAGTCACCGTTAGATCAAGCTTGATCTACGCCTATTCCGACATCGATGGCGTCGGCAAAGTCATTCTGCAGAAGATCGAAGAGCTCGTATCTTGCAATTCTATGGTCAGCAATCACGACTGCTGTACCATGCTTGACCGTCTGATAGACATCCAAGTCAAAATTTCCAAGCAAAGCCAAGACCTGGAGTACGATATGTCTGGAAACCACTCCGTTGAATCTCATTTGCAGTGGGGAGGGGTTCTTGACCATCTTGTGGAGCTGAAGCTTGATAATCTGATTGCTTTGGCTTCGAGTGAGTTCAAGGTTGATTTGCTGGAGAGGCTTGCGGATATAGCGAGGAGACTGCCAGATTCGGATGTCACTACGATTATCTCGAAGAAGATTGACTTTTTGGCTGCTAAGGACTTGAATACCACTGTGAGTCTTAGATGCTAGAAGTTTGTGAATGTGGGACTGACGTCAACTAGCTCTCCGATATCGTTTCTTCAAAATGTTCCAGAGGAGACATACTGACACCCGAAGGGAGTGAAGACGTACGTGACCGACATGCGACATGATCACCTATCAATCAGTGGCCTTGCTGACTGATTGTTATAGGAGACTACTGAGAACGAGCCCAAGAATGCGGATCAGCGCAATGACACCGACTTGGTTCGCGAACGAGTTGAAGAGCTTCAGCGTTGTTTGCGCGGTGCAGAATCCGACATCAACATACTGACTCTGGAGCTCGCGGAAGTCAAGCGTACGAACACATCCCTGGCGCAAGAAAACCAGAACATTCGAGGATCCTTGGACGACAATGCTTCAGAAAAGAACACCATATCCCGGGATCTTACCAGATATCAGCACAAGAACAAAAGGCTAGAAGAAGAGGTCAAGAACCTTCAAGATGCACTGAATAATTCCAACTGTCATAACAGCTCCTTGTCCCACCAGGAGATCACTGAAGCCGAAGAGCGGTATTGCTCTCACGAAAAAGCGATCGAGGAGCTCCGAGACTCACTGTACGAAACCAGGTCCGACAACAAGGCTCTGTCCAAAGGGCCCACCAAGCCCGAGAAGAATATTGCGGACTACGCTTCGTGGTCGAAAAAGATGTTGGGGTCTGATGATGATGAGGGCCGCGCGTGCCCTACAGACTGCGGAGTCCATGGCTGCCTAACTTGTGATCCTCGCAAGAGCAATATCTCTGTTGCCGCCTCGCGAGCTTGGAGAGCTAAAGAGCGTGCCAACGGGGGAGAAGTAATGAAGAAGGCAAACAGGCCTAAAAGGGATCACCTCCCAGCGGCAAGCCCAGTGGACCTGAAGGTTTCATTGAAGGGGGCAGAGAGCCTCAGAGGACATCGGGCATGGGACGACTTCGGAGTGGTGGAGCCCGCTGACGAGGATATCCACTCGAATATCGATGACGACGAGGGCCAATTCGGTGGTCCGGAGGATATTAGAGAATTCTAATACCTTGAAGAAAATCCCATTGACTGCAATTCTCATCCCTCAAACTTTAGGAGGCCCTCAATGATGCCCGGAGATGGACCAGAAACGACAAGGCCTACTCATACAGGATGGAATAATTCATTTGATTCTGAGGCTGGGGAGTAGGACTTTGGAGGACAGGAGACTGTAGGCTTGAGGTTGGTGACTTGAGCACAGCCATTTGGTTTTACTTTCGAAGCGAAGATTGCGGTGAAGTTTCTCGGTAGAGGGACATGGAGCACATTTGCATGCACCAGTCATAGACAACTGTCGACCACCTAACGAGATTTCTTTCAACTCAGATGAGTGCTCGATACAGTAGGCGTGGTAGATAAATACTTCAATCATTCCAGAGTTGGGCCTGCTTCTGCTAGCGCATTGTGATCAGCAAAATCGTACGGTATACTGTACTATCCAACACGTGCAGACCTTATCGTCAAGGCCGCAGCATCCTCTGCATAAATGACTCTGCCTGTTAGAAGAGACAAACAATATACAACATGAGTCGGTAGCATATCTTTACTACTCATACAAAGAGCTTCACCCACTTTCGCTAATGCCGTTTCTCATCCTTGTCTCCTCATGCAATGGGCCGCCCTAACGCCGCAATAAATCGGCGAAAGTCCTCAACCCCCCATTACCAAACCTTTCCCACCCCACCCCCGAAGTCCAAAGGCCAGCCTCCCTCAGACACCTCTTCTTCTGCCCACGATGGAGCTCATCATGCTAGATCTGGCTCAAGAGGCTCTCACCATGACGAGTCGCCCCTCCCCATCAAGCAGCTGTTTGTCCTCGCCATCATTTCCCTCTCCGAGCAAACCGCCCTAAATTCGATTGGCCCTTATCTACCGCAGATGGTATCAACTTTCAAAGATGTCGATCCGGGCCAGGTCGGGTTCTACGTTGGGCTCGTGGCGTCGAGCTTCGCACTGGCTCAATTCGCCACGAACTTCTTCTGGGGATGGCTGTCAGACCGCGTTGGGCGAAAACCTGTGGTATTGATAGGCACATTATTTACAGCTGCATGTTTTGTTGCTTTTGGTTTTTGCAAAACATTGTGGCAGGCGATAATCGTGCAGGTCCTGATGGGGCTGTCGAACGGAAATCAGGGCGTGGTTTCTACATGTCTGGGAGAGATCACGGATAGGAGCAATCAGTCGAAGGCCTTCATATATCTGCCGGTGGTATATGGGCTGGGTGGGATCACTGGGCCTGTAGTGGGTGGGTTGTTGGTATCAAGGACCGCGCACTTCTCGAAAAGCGATCCGTATCCGTACATCAAACCTAATCTGGTTGCAGCAGCGGTGCTGGCGCTTGATTTGATTATCACGATGATCTTCCTGGAAGAGAGCTTGGATGAAGCCAGAGACCTGCCGCCGCTTGGTAATAGAGTAGGCAACCTGTTCACCTGGGTCTGGCAGTTTGCAAGCTCGAGCCGGCCCAGCTATCTTAGGATCCCAGCTTCTGCCCACAAACATCATCAGCATGTGAACGGAGACGCCGCTATGGACGATGACGACGAAGATGATTCGGACTCCGACTCTGGGTCCCAGTCGTCGATACCAACTATGATACCGCACCATACTACAGATCTTACAAAATCCCAGGTCTTCAATCGGGATACCTTGCTCCTAATGGCGACATATCTCATCTTCCAGCTTTCTAATATCTCATACAACTCGCTCTATCCTATCTTCGGCCAAGCTGCTCCACCACGAGGACGAAATCTCGGACCTGAAGAAATCGGATTCTCGCTCGCTTTCGCCGGCGCAGTGACCATTATCTTCCAGCTCGGCTTCTTCGGCCGGCTCAGGGAAAGGTTGGGTAATAGAGTTACCTACAGAGGATGCCTGGCCGGCATGGCGCTTGCATTCCTCTTGACGCCATGGGTGGGATACAAGCATATTGAGAATGGCGATGGTGGCATATCAAGTGGGAAGGCGTGGCTTTGGGTAGAATTGGGCTTTGTACTGTTGATCAAGTCACTGGCAGCAGTGGGGTGTTTGACGAGCTTCCTGCTACTGGTAAGTACTAGCAACATTCGATCCTCAATCATTGCTTACCGTTTCGATGTATCAGCTCACGAACTCCGCTCCTAACCATTCCATTCTTGGCACACTCAATGGCCTCGCTCAGACCCTGTCAGCAGCCGGGCGAGCTGTAGGGCCGTTGCTAGCCGGTGGTCTCTTCTCTCTGTCGACGCATGTAGAACCTAAGGGCGAGGCTGTTGCATTTGGTGTCTTCGGTGGAATTGCTTTCGTCGGCTTCCTCTTGAGCCTCGCCATTCGGGGCGAGAACCTTGAATCCGAGGGCTGGGATGAAGAAGAGGGTAGTGAAGACGAGGAGGATGAAGATGATGAAGAGGAGCAGACTAGGTAGTACGATAATATGGGGTTGGGGTACGATGCTCTATACTTAGAAGCATTGATACGCGGATACACAGAAGGGAAAAGTGGATTATAGCGAAGGCGTTAGGCGGTTTCCCGAGGGTTACCAGCAAATTTGCTGGCGTATGGAGGGAGGATGGGTTTGGAGCCAGTAAGTGCACAGCTTTTGCTTATTGCAGCCCATTAACCTATGCCATGGAGGGGTAAAATATACATTGTTGTCTGCTCCAGATAGAGCAGCACGTAGACATATTGATACTCTAGAGCCTTACGTGATGGTGGATGATACATCTGTCACAGGTGTGATTCGCAACATTCATGAAAATTAAGATTGCCATACTAATTGTTTGTGTTGCCTTCGAAATCCGCCATGCAATGGCTTGTGTCCTGCTCAAACGTGACGATAAATCGTCGCGAAGTTGGAACACTGGCCGTTCTTGGGGCTCGAAACATCCAAATTAGAGGCTTTCGGCTCAACACCTCTAAACCTACGACTTTCTTAACCACGACTCAACGCTCTTCCACTTCACGAGTCAGGATGATCTACCTACCGCCGTTACGTCGTTTCCTCCTTCCCGTCATCGTCTTCGCGATCATTGTCATCACCTACCGAGCTGTACCTACACCAGGCTCATTGCCAGCCTTCGTCTTTCACACACCGTCAGCGCCTCCGCAAGGAATACATGTGCCAATATCGAACCTACGGAGACCACTGCCGATACATAATGCTTCCGAGAACCATCTTTCGCCTCCAAACCAATACTTCTACAACTATGACAAAGGCGACAAGGTATCGAACAAGACAAGCACGTCAGCGCTTTGGCAGCCAGTCTTGGATCCAAATCTTGAAGTTCTTTTCAAATGCCCAATCAGGGCCAACCAATACACCGGTCACATTCGGCTATCTAACATTGTCCAGAATATCTCGCAGATACCAGCAGGCTCTCAAGAGC
>JAABUS010000237.1_pt1 | contig 139222 bp, 147 predicted proteins | sample 5560161 | NCBI WGS metagenome assembly JAABUS01 (sample SAMN10711885, study PRJNA513376) | rock metagenome | isolation source: Antarctica rocks | place: Antarctica: Victoria Land, Trio Nunatak nord | collected 2016-01-04 | reverse complement strand
CCGCTAGGTCCCTCCGGCGCAGCTCTTTCCCGGCGGGCACGTCGCGGGCGGCGGTGAGCACCGTCACCAGCCCGCCGACGGAGGCCTCCACCTCCCTCATCCGGCCCGCGACCTCGGAGGCCGCCAAGCCACCGCAGGCAAGGGCCAGCGACAGGAATAGAAACGCCCGCCTGCGACGCGCACGGGAGCTCACGACTGCGCCGACCCACCTTCGCCGCGCAGCGGCAGCTCCACGATGGCGACCGTGCCGTGCTCGCCGTGCTCTAGTGCCACCCGTCCGCCCGCCTCCTCGGCCGCCCGAGAGGCGATCGCGAGCCCCCGCCCCCGCCCGGAAGCCATGGGCTCCTTCCGCCCGTCCCGGGCCTGCGCCGGCCCGCAATCGCGCACCTCTACCAGCGCGCGCCCTCCCACCGTGCGCCCGCGCAGCTCCACCGGCCCCGACCCATGCTCCACGGCGTTGGCCAGCAGGTTGCCGAACGCCTGGGCCAGGCGGCCGGGGTCCGCCCGCACCGACGCCGGCGCGCCGTCCCAGCGCATTCGCAGGCGCCTGCCTTGGGATTGCGCCGCCGGTCGCCAGCCGTCGGCGGCGCGTCGCAGCACGCCGTCGAGGGCAACCGTCCGCGGCTGCGCGACGACCGGTGAGCCCGACCGAGCGCCGGAAAGGTCGGCCAGACCGGCGCACATGCGCTCGAGCTGAGCCTCGACCACCAGGGCACGCCGCAAGCCACCCGACTCACGCCGCATCGCCGCAGCGGCCAGGCCCAGCGCGGTGGCCGGCCCCCTCAGCTCATGCTCGGCCCGGGCCACCAACTCGAGCCGGCGGCGCAGGTCTCTGACGGCGAGCGCGAGCGCGATCGCGACCGGCCACCCCAGAAGGAGCAGGGCGGGGACGAGCCGGCTCATGGCGCATCGGTGAGCTTGTAGCCCACCCCGCGAACGTTGACCACCCATCCTCGGCCCGAGGTGCCGAGCTTGCGCCGCAGCCGGCAGGCGTGCGCATCGACCGTCCGCGTCTGTCCTATCGACACGTAGCCCCACACGTCACGCAACAGCTCGTTCTTGGACCGCACCCGGGTGGGGTCCTCAGCCAGCGCCTGCAGCAGCGAGAACTCCTTCGCGGAGAGGTGCACCGGCCGGCCGCCCAGGCGCACGGCCCGGGTCTGGGGATCGAGGGTGAGCTCGCCCACGCGCAGCACCCCGCGCCGCGGCCGTCCGGCCGAGCGTCGCAGCACGGCCCGCACTCGGCCCAGCAACTCCCCGTAGTGGAACGGCTTGACCAGGTAGTCGTCCGCTCCCCGAGCGAAGCCGCGCACGCGGTCGGCCTCCGCCGCCCGCCCGGTGATCACGATTACCGGAAGGTCGGGGTCGAAGCGAGACGCGATGCCGTCGGCGCTGCGCACACGGTCGAGCAGGTCAAGGCCGTGGGAGTCCTCTAGCCCCAGGTCCAGCAGCACGAGCGACGGGTGACGCACCTCGATCGCCCGCAGCCCCTCCCCCGCTCCGGCCGCGCAGGCGACCTTGAACCCGTCGGCCGAGAGGTTGTCGGCGAGGAAGGCCCGGGTGGCTTCGTCGTCCTCGATGATCAGCAGCGACTGCTTCATACCTGGTCAAGAATCGGGAGAGCGCGAATCGCCCCCCCCAAAGAGTGGTTTCCGTGCAATCGACGTTGCAGCGCGTCCGCTGGAGAAGGGATCGGGGCTAGGATGCCGACGCGTTGCCGGCCGGCCTCGTCGTCCGGGGAGCGCAGCTATTCCCATGGACATCACTCGACGAGGCAACTACGAATCCGGCGCCGACTACGTGCTCGAATACGGCGAGCTGCGCTTCACCTTCAACGAGCGGGACTTCACCGAGCGGGTGGAGCAGGCCGCCGTCAAGCTCGGCTTCGTGGACGGCGCCTTGGGCGAGGACGAGCGCGAGGATCTGGTGAACCTGGCCGTGAACGGCGAGGTCACCGACGCGCACTCCGAGCTGGGTGAGCACATCGTCGAGTGCTGGGGTGACCTGCACGGCCCCTCCGAGCGCTCGCTGGTGCACTGGCTGCGCCGGCTCGTGTTCCGCGGCGCCTGGCTCGACCAGCGGGTGATGGAGGGCGAGCTGGAGATCGTCTTCAACGAGGACAGCCACTCCTTCGGCTACGCGCAGCCCGAGCGCAACTACGAGCCGATCGAGCTCTCGCCCGAGCCGTCGTGGAAGCGCGTCGCCTACCGCCGCTAGGGCCGCAGCGTGCTGCGCAGCAGGAAGCCGGCGATCGCGGCGATCACCAGCGCGAGGAACGCCGGGCCTATGCCCAGCGGGCTGACGACCGCCACTATGAAGAGCACCACCGCGGCGAGGCCTGACCCACCGGCCACCAGGCCGAGCGTGTAGGCGCGCTTCTCGCGCTTCCTGCGACTCAATCCACCCATGCGGCCGGAGCCTAGTGCACCGGCGCCACGCACTAGCTGCCCGCGTGGTCTCCGCGGCCCCGGGGGCGCCGGTGCTCGACCTCGCGCACCAGGTCGAGTACGCGCGCCGGGTCGTCGGTCAGCTCGAGCCGCTCCACGTCCTGGGCCGAGATGTTGCCCTTCGCCATCACGGGGTCGCGCAGCCAGTCCACCAGCCCCGCCCAGAAGGAGGATCCGAACAGGATGATCGGGAAGTGCCTGATCTTCTCGGTCTGGCGCAGGGTCGCCGCCTCGAACAGCTCGTCGAGGGTGCCAAAGCCCCCGGGAAAGACCACGAACGCGCTCGCATAGCGCACGAACATCACCTTGCGAGTGAAAAAGTAGTGGAACTGGAGCGGCAGGTCGACCGACGCGTTCAGCTCCTGCTCGCGCGGCAGGTCGATGCCGAGCCCGATCGACGCGACCCCCGCCTCCTGGGCCCCCTCGTTGGCCGCCTGCATGATCCCCGGGCCGCCGCCCGTGATGATTGCGAAGCCGTCCTCTCCCAGCCGCCGCGCCATGTCTCGGGCCTGGCGGTACTCCGGGGCGCCGCCCGGAGTCCGGGCCGAGCCGAAGATCGACACCGCCTTGCCGATGTGCGCCAGCGCCTCGAAGCCCGTGCGCAGCTCCTCGTCCACCCGCTCGACGCGTCCGGCGTCGTCGAGCTCGCTGGCTATCGTGAGCGACTCGGCCTCGAGCAGCTCCTCGTCGGCGCTGGTCGGGTCGCGGGGCTGGGTCACCCGAGCAGGTCGGCCCGCTGGGTCCCGGAGCGAACCTCTGAGACCTGCGGCTCGCCGGCCTTCTCGGGCGGATCGAGCGCGATGCGGGTACTGGCCTGTCGCTCGGGCTCGGAGGCCATTCCGGTGGCGGCGATCACGGTGACCGAGCCGCCCTCCTCCAGCTTGCGCGCCGAGCCGAACACCCTGCGCGCGAGACCCGGAGCAAGCCACTCGAGCGAGTCGATTACCAGGACGGCGTGGCCGCCTCGTTCGGCGACCCGCTTGGCCCGCTCGACCGCCAGCTCGGCGGCCTGGGCCTGGCCCTCGATCGAGCGGTAGGAGGAACCGCCGGTCACGGGCACCTCGGTCTCGCGGGCCCAGTCGGTGACCTCCTCGGGGCGGGCGCCGGCCAGCACCACGCTCACCTGAAGCTCACCGGCCTTGTCCTCGGTCAGCGACGCGACGATCTCCCGCAGCAGACGCGTGGCGCCGGCTCCCGGGCCGCCACCCACGGCCACCCTCGAGCCCTTGCCGAACGGCACGGACTTGAGCGACTTGGGCGCGGGCAGGGCCTCGGAGGGGTGAACGGGCGTGAGGTCGTCGAAGTGTGGCCGCTCCTCGGGCGGCTCGGCGTCGCGCCCGTTGACCTGCTCCACGCGCACGAGCGACGGGTGGCGCTCGTTGCGCCGGGCCCGCCGCAGCAAGCCGCCCACCTCGTCGCCCGCGCGCAGCTCGCAGCGCCGGATCTGGGCGGGAGAGACGTACACGTCATCCGCAGGCGCACCGCCGGTGCGGATGAACCCGCTGCCGTTCGGAAGGATGTCGAGCGTGCCGGCGACGGGCTCACCGGAGGGAGCCTCGTCCTCCGAGTCGTCCGCCTCCTCGGCGGGCTCATCCACGGGCTCCTCGGACTTTGGCTTGGAGCGAGACCGTGACCGGCCCCTCGACCGGCGCGCAGGCGCCTCGGCCTGAGGGCTTGGAGACTCGCCACCCCGCGCTGGGGGCTCGCCGTTCTCCCCGTTCAGAATCGCCGCGATCAGATCCTCCTTGCGAAGCGTGCGGTACCCCTCGATGGTCAACTCGGCGGCGATTGCGTGGAGATCGGCAAGCGGGCTGTCTTCGAGCTCCTTGCGTTGGATAACTGACACTGGGGACTTGCTCCTTCGGGTGGATATCGGGCGGCGAAGGCTAACCGCTGGGCCGGTCCTAGTGACCTGAGTCGTCAGTTCGCGCGCACCTGAAGCCGAACTTCCGACTCAGGTCACTAGCCCTCGTCGGGCTCACACCGCGCGCTGCTCCCGGCGCAGTTCGGTGTCCAGGGCAGCGCCCAGACCATCCGTTTGGTTCAGCAGTGCCATGCGCACGCTCAGGAAGTCCGCCGCGGCCGCGACGTCGTGAACCCTCAGCACCGCACCTGGCAGGCTCAACGCCGGCTCGATGGCGCCCAGGGTGCCGGCGCCGCGCTCCGCGGGCCGGCGGCCCGTCACGGCACCGACGAAGTCCTTGCGGGAGATGGCCAGCAGCAGCGGGCGCCCCAGTCGCTTCAGCTCGGCGAGACGGCGCAGCACCTCGACAGTCTCCCGGGGCGTCTTCGCGAGGTCGAGGCCCGGGTCGAGCAGCAGCGAGTGCTCGCTCACGCCCAGTTCGCAGGCGGCCCGGACCCGGTCGCGCAGCAGCTCGATCACGTCGGCCACCACGTCCTCGTACTCGCCGAAGCCCTTGACCTTGGGTGCCGAGCGCGTATGGGTGACCACGAGTCCGGCGCCGTGCTCGGCACACAGCTCGGCCACGGTGGGATCGGCCAAGCTGCTGACGTCGTTGATCATTGCCGCGCCGGCGTCCAGCGCGGCACGGGCGGGGCCGGCGCGCCAGGTATCCACCGACACAGTGATCGCCTCGCCCACGAGTCGCTCGACCACCGGCACGACCCGCGCGGCCTCCTCGGCCTCGCTGACCGCAGGACGGTCGGTGCGACCGGAGTCCCCGCCCACGTCGATGATCTCGGCACCTTCGGCTACCAGCCGCTGCGCCTGCTCCACCAGCTCGGGCAGGTCCTTGGCGCGCTGGCGATCGGAGAACGAGTCGGGCGTGGCGTTCACGATCCCCATCAGCCGCGGGCGGCCCGGCTCGAAGGCGAGGGAGCGCGCACGCAGCTCGAGCCTCACGCGTGCTCGCCCACCGCCGCCAGGCCCGGCACCAGCCCCTCCACCCCGGCCACGCGCCGCCAGCCCTCGAGCTGCGCCGCGATCTCTGCCTCGTCCCAGCCAAGCTCGGGCGCCATCGCGCGGGCCACCGCCTGCGCGCCCTTCGATCCAGGCTCGCTGAGCCGGCGCGCGTCGAGCAGGCCGAGCCGTGTGCGGCGCAGCATCACGTCGGCCACCGATCGCGTCTGCTCCCGGCGCGCGGCGAACGCCGCCTCGGCCACCAGGTCGGGCAGGTCCGGACTCACCCGGGCCGCCAGCTCGGGCGACTGGCTCGCGAGCGCCAGCACGTCGACCGCGGCGTGACCGTAACGGGCGGCCAGGGCGGCGCGCGAGCCCTCGTCGACTCCGTCGACCTCGGGCAGCTCTGACGGCTCGGCCGGCATGCCGAGCTGGATCTCGTGGGTGCGGCAGGGAGCTTCGCGCCCCTCGCGCTCCACGATCCGGTCGACGGCCATCTTGGCCATCCGCCGCCAGGTGGTGAGCTTGCCGCCGGTGATCGTGACCATTCCGGAGCTGGTCTCATACAGCTCCGCCTTGCGCGAGATGTCCACCGACTTCTTCGGGTCGCCGGTCGCGATGAGGGGGCGCACCCCCGCGTATGCGCCGGTCGCGTCCCCCACACCGAGCGAGGCGCCGAAGAAGTCGTTGACGGCGGCCAGCAGGTAGTCGATGTCGGTAGCCGAGGGAGGAACGTGGTCGAGCGAGCCCTCGTAGTCGTTGTCGGTGGTGCCGATCAGCGTGCGCCCCAGCCACGGGAGCACGAAGATCGAACGCCCCGACCCGGCCGGCAGGATCGCGCCGGCGACCACGGGCAGGTCGTCCATCGACACGGTCACGTGGGTTCCGCGACTGGGCCTGATCGTGGGCACCTCGGCCTCGTCGTGCAGCTCGTCGGGGCGCAGGCGGTCCGCCCACACTCCGGTGGCGTTGATCACGTTGGCGGCGCGCACCTCGAACTCCCCGCCCCCCACAGCGTCGGTGCACAGCACCCCGGCGGCCCGGCCCCCCCGCTCGACGAGACCGGTCACCTCGACGCTGTTGCAGCAGACCGCGCCGAAGCGCTCCGCCTCGCCGAGGACGGTGAGCACCAGGCGCACGTCGTCGGTCTGGCAGTCGTAGAACAGATACGACGCCGTCGGCTCCTTTGCGGCCAGGGCGGGCAGCAGCCGGACGGTCTCCTCGGCATCGATGGTGCGGTGGCGGTCCGGGCTCCACTCCACGTCGACGCCCCGGCGCCGGCGCAGGCCCTCCCGTGTCAGCACGTCGTACATGTTCAGCCCCGCCCCCGTGATCCGATCGGGCCTGCGGCCCTCGAAGGCGGGAATCAGCAGCGCCAGCGGGCGCACCAGGTGGGGGGCCAGCTTGACCATGAGCTGGCGCTCGAGCAGGGCCTCGCGCACCAGCCCGAGGTCGAAGTTCTGGAGGTAGCGCAGGCCGCCGTGCACGAGCTTGGAGGAGCGGCTGGACGTGCCGGAGGCGTAGTCGGCCTTCTCGACCAGGGCGACGCTGTAACCGCGTGACGCCGCGTCCAGGGCGACACCCGCTCCGGTGATTCCGCCCCCGATCACCAGCACGTCGTATTCGTCGCGCTCCAGTGCGGCCAGCGCCTCGGCCCGTCCGATCACGGCAGGTACGTTACGAAGTCCGCCGGGGGCACCCTGTCCGGCGGGCGCTTGTCCTCGCGTGCATGGCCGAGGTGGATGAGGCCCACGAACAGCTCGTCCTTGCCCATCCCCACCGCAGCGGCGCCGTCGGGCGTGCGCAGCACGCCGGGGGTGCGCCAGTAGCCGGCCAGCCCGCGTGCGTGCGCGGCCAGCAGCACGATGTAGACCGCCGAGGCGGCGGCGCAGATGTCCTCCTCGTCTTGAATCGGGTCGCCGCTCAGGAGCACCGAGGCGCACACCAGAGTGGGCGCACGGTCGAGCTTGCCGGCGGACTCCGGCCCGGCCGAGGCCTTGAGCCGGGCCAGCGCCTCGGGGCCGAGCACGCGGAAGCGCCAAGGGTTGGTCAGGTGATGGTTGGGCGCCCAGCGCGCAAGGTCGAACAGCTCGTCGAGCGTGGCGCTATCCACGGGGTCGGGGCCGTATGCCTTGTGGGTGCGCCTGCCCCGTATCGCCTCGTCCAGCTCCATCCCGCCGACGCTAGCGGATGGGTTCGCACCGATCCCGTAGTGGCGCCAGAGCGAGCGCTCGCACTGAGCGCCGCAGAGCTACAGGGCCGGAACGGGTTCGAGACCGCCGCAGCGCACGGCGCGTGCCAGCCGGCGCGCCCGCTCGGCGATCTCGCGCTCGAACCCCCCACGACCCACTCCGGCGAGGGCCAGCACCTCGCGGTGATCGTAGGCCACGACCTTGGCGGCGCCGGCCACGAACGCGCGCCAGGCGAGCACGGACGCCGTACGCGCCGGCGACGGCATGCTCGCGAACTCGCGATTCAGGGTGGCCCGGTGGAAGGCGACGTGGCCCCGCTCGTCGAGCAGGATGCGGGCGCAGGCGGCCTCTAGCACCGGGTCCTCGTAGGCAAGGGGCAGGACGCGGTAGTAGGTGAGCGCGATCAGCTCCGCGGTGAGCAGCACGCAGATCTCGCGCCGTAGCCCGCCGATGTGGCGCAGGAGGACGAACGCGCTGTCTGACCAGTGCGACTCGAGGCGGGTGCCGCCGAAGCGCGCGCGCAAGACGCCGAGCCAGCGTGCGTGCTGTCCCTCCTCGGCCACGAACAGCTCGATGGCCCGCGCGTATGAGGGGTCGCCGGTCAGGGCCGCAAGCCGTCTGAGGTTCTCGCCATCGCCGGACTCGCCGAGCTCGAAGCGCTCGATCGAGCGGGCCACGGCCTCGCGCCCGGAACGCTCGGCGAAAGGGGCGTCGAACGGGGCGTCGAGCTCTCGACCCTGGCGGGCATCGAAGTACTCGAGCCAGCGGACAAAGGGCGAGCGGTCTGCCACCCGGCGCAGCGTAGCTGGATCTCGGGATGCCTCAGCTGTCCCAGTCGATGCCCGCGAGCAGGCGTCGCAGGCGCTCGCCGCGCCCCGGGTTCAGCGACGCGACCCACGCGACGCGCCCGAGTAGATGCATGCGGAAGTCGGCTACGCCGGCTCGGTTCTGGCTCTGGGCCCCGTGCCGCCCGGCGTTGTGGAGAACCGCCTTGAGCTGGTCGTACTCCCGCCGGGACACGTTGAGGCGCTCGTTGACGACGATGCCGCAGACGCACTGGCGCCCCGCTCTGGTGACGAGGCTCGACTTGCGCTCGTTGACCGTGAAGCCCTCCTCGCGCACGATCTCTCCAACGGTGGCGCACAGCCGGCCGCCCGCGTCGTCGATCCTGCGCGTACCCGAGAAGACGAGGTCGTCGGCGTAGCGGGTGTACGTGGCCCCGAAAGCTCGGGCCAGGCCCGACAGGCGTCGGTCGAGCCTGAACGCGCACAGGTTGGCGATGGCGGGCGAGGTCGGTGCCCCCTGGGGGAGGTGTGGCGTGGCCACACGCCGCGAAAGGCGGTGGTGAGCCGAGATCATTGTCGCCGAGCCCGGGCGCGGTAGACGGTCCCACTCCTCCGCGGGGACGACGTTTGTGGTGAGCCCGGCGAGGACATGGGCCACGGGCTCCGGATAGCCCGCGGTGCGAAAGATGCCGTAGGTGCGACCCGCCGCGACCGAGGCGAAGAAGTCCTCGAGGTCCATCCGCAGCACCACCCGCCGGCCGGTGTGCGCAGCGGCGTGGCTCTTCGCCGACCGTCCGCGCGTGAACCCGTGCGCCGCGTCGTGTGCAGGGATCCAATCGAGCACGTCGTGCAGCAAGCGCCGCTGAACCGCTTTCAGCCGCGCCTTGGGGCGCTCGATCAGGCGAGGCGGGCCATCCTGTCGGGCAAGCCAGGTGTAGCGGTAGTTTCGAAGACGCTCAGCGGTCACCGAGCGCTCGATGCCTCGTACGTCCGCGAGCCAGTCCAGCTCGCCGTGCGAAAGCTCGAACAGGCCCGCAAGCTCTCCAACCGACGACAGCTCGGGCACCGGCCAGCGCCGCCTGCCCATGGCGAGCGGGGGCACAAACCAGCGCCGCACCCGGGGAGGCGGTCCCTGCGCTGAGGGGCCCTCGAGCGCGAGCGCCACGAAGCTCGCCAGCTCGCGGGGCCGGTCGGCTGGCGGGCGGTGATAGGCGGCGAGAACCTGGCGCACCACCGGCCGGCTCCAGCGCGGCGGGGGCTCGAGCGCCTGACCGGCGCGGGACACGAGACGCTCCTCGTTCCACGCCCCGGCGAGGAAGGCATCCGCGAGGCATGCGGCGAGGTGCGCCCGCGTCGGCCGGTCGTACATGCAGCACAGCATGGCGACGCCGCGAACCGACTGCTCTACGTCGTGCGCGCCCGGAGCTGCCCCGGCATGGGAGCAGTCGAGGGCTCGCGATGGGCTGCTCAGGTCACTTCCGTGTCCCCGGGGTAGCCCCGGAGAGGAGGCGCGCCCGAAGGCACGCCTTCCGACTCGGCCCGCGACGTCGCCGCCCCAGCCTACCCCCGTCCGGCGATCGCGGCAACTGCGGTGACCGGCCGGTCTGACAGCATCGACCGCGATGGCCACCGTCGAGATCCGCGACCTCCACAAGCGCTTCGGATCGGTCGCGGCGGTGAGGGGCCTCAGCTTCGACGTCGAGGCCGGGCGGGTGACGGGCTTCCTCGGGCCCAACGGGGCCGGCAAGAGCACCACCCTGCGCGCTCTCCTCGGGCTCGTGGTCCCCACGGCGGGGACGGCCACGTTCGGCGGGCGACGCTATGAGGATCTCGACCGGCCCAGCTCCCACGTCGGCGCGGTGCTCGAGGACACCGCCTTCCATCCCGGTCGAACGGCGCGCAACCACCTGCGCGTGCTGGCCGCCACGGGCGAGCACCCTCCGGGCCGGGTGGACGAGGTCCTGGACGCCGTCGACCTGACCGGCGCCGCCGACCGGCGGGTGAAGGGCTACTCGATGGGCATGCGCCAGCGGCTCGCGATCGCCGGCGCGCTGCTCGGAGATCCCGACGTGCTCATCCTCGACGAGCCCACCAACGGTCTGGATCCCCCTGGCATCACCTGGATGCGCGGGCTGCTGCGCCGCCAGGCGGCGGAGGGGCGCGCTGTGCTCGTATCGAGCCACCTGCTCGCCGAGGTGGCGCAGTCCGTGGACGACGTGGTCGTGATCGCCAGCGGCGAGCTGCGCGGGCAGGGCACCCTCGAGCATGTGCTCGGCGATTCCGGCGGCGCTCCGGCGACCGAGGTGCGGGCCAAGGATCCCGGCTGGCTGACGCGAGCGCTGGAGCAACGTGGCCACAGCGTCAGGAGCGAGGGCGACCGCCTGATCGTACTCGGCGCGAGCACCGAGGAGGTGGGCACGATCGCCGCTGAGGAGCAGGCGATCCTGCTCGGCCTGGCGCCGCAGTCGCGTTCGCTGGAGGCCGCCTTCTTCGACCTCACGGGAGGCGACACGTGAACGCTCTGCTGCGCGCCGAGCTGCTCAAGCTGCGCACCACGCGCACGTTCGTCGCATTGGTCGGATCGGCCCTCGCCCTGTCGCTGCTGGTCGTGGTGCTCACCGCCCTGCTGGACGTCGGCTTCTTCGAAGCCGACGTGCGCCGGCTGTTCACGGGCGACTTCAGCAGCCTCTTCATCCTGCTGCTAGGCGTGATCGGGATGGCGGGCGAGTGGCGTCACAAGACGATCACGAGCACGGTGCTGGCCGCGCCCGGCCGGCCGCGCCTGCTGGCCGCCAAGATGCTCTCCTACGCGGCCGCCGGCGTAGTGCTCTCGCTCCTGGTGACGGTGGCGATCATGGCCGTCGGCACGCTGATCCTGTCCAGCCGCGGGGAGCAGACCCTCGCCCTGGCCGACCTGGCCGACGTCATGTGGCGCAACCTGGCCGTCGCGGCGCTGCTGGGCGCCTTCGGCGTGTGCATCGGGGCGCTGGTGCGCAACCAGATCGTCGCAGTCGTGGGCGTGCTCGTCGTCACCTTCGCGCTGGAGCCCGCCGTGGTCGCGCTGGCGTCGGACGTAGGGCAGTTCGGCCCCACCATCGGCGCGCCGAATGCCCTCCAGCGCCTCGATGCCATCGGCGAGGACGGCCGGCAGCTCGCGCCCGGGATCGCGGCGCTCGTGATGCTCGCCTGGGTGTGCCTCGGCTTCGCCGCGGCCGCGGCGCTTCTGCGCCGTCGCGACCTGGTCTGAGCTCCAGGCCCCGACTAGCGCCGTGCGAGTGGGCTTGTCCGAGGGGTGACTACCCGCCGCGGCGGGGACGGCGCGAGCGCAAGCGGCGACGCAGCAGACCCACGGCGATGAGCCCAGCCGCCGCGACGGCGGCCAGGCGCGCAACCGGGACCGGCGCCTCGTCGCCCGCTCCGGAGACCGGCTGCAGGCTTGCGCGCTTGGGGCTCACGCGGACCAGCTCGGGCCTGGGACCCACCAGCGACGCCGATGTCGAGGCGCGCTGGCCGTCGTGCCCCGCGCCCGGCTTCCTCTGGCCCTTGCGCTTGCGCTTCGGGGCCTTGGCGACCGGGGTCCCCGAGGCCGTCGCAGCCTGCGAGTGCGTGGCGCGCGGCTTGCGCGCGCGTGGCGGGGCCGCCAACGGGAACGGCTTCTTGCGCAGGGCGGTGAGGGCCTGCGCGGTCACCCAGACCGGCGTCTGGTCGCTGGTGCGCGAATACGGGATGTGGCCGTCCGGGCGCTGGAGTCCGGCCAGGTAGCGGAGGGGATCGGCGCCGACGGACTCAGGGCGCACGCCAGCGGCCACGAGACCCTGCACGGCCCAAGCCGTCGACTGCGCGTTCGAGTCGCGGCCCTCCATCTGGCCGAAGCCTCCGTCACCGTTCTGCTGCTCGCGCAGGTAGCCCACCGCGCGGTCGCTGCCCATCCCGGCGGCGCTGAGCGCCTGGAGCACCGCGCCGGTGTCGTCCACGTCGCTCTCGGCGCGGGCTACGAAGCCCCAGCCGCCGTCGCTGTTCTGGGCTCGCCGCAACCACCGGGCGGAGCCCTTGACGGCGCCCGCGGGCTCGCCGGAGGCGCGAAGCGCGAGGATGCCGAAGGCGGTGTGGGCCACATTGCGCCTCCAGGAGCCGTCGCGCTGGCGGCGCGCGGCGAGGGCAGCCACGAGGTCGCGGCCCTGGAAGCTCCTGACCGACGCCCCGGACGCCCGCAGAGCGAGCATCGTGCGCTCGAGCTCGCCCGTGTCCTCGAGCGCGGCGGCCGTGCGCAGGTACCCGGTCACCGACCGCCCCCCGCGGCGCTTGACGTCGGAGGGATTGCGGCCCGCCGCCGCGAGTCCCAGCGCCGACCACCCCGTGAAGAGCTGGCTCGAGGCCTGACCGCGGTCGCCGCCGAAGCCGCCGTCGCGATTTTGCGCTCGGATCAGGTAGTTCGCCGCCCGCGTGCTGGGCGAGGAAGCCGCGTGTGCGTCGCCCGGGCCGGCGGCAGCGATGCTCAGCCCCACGACCGTGGCCAGGCAGAGCGCCGCTGCCGCGGCGCCGGCACCCGCCGCAACCGGACGTGGCGCCGGCGCCCAGCTGACCTCGAACCGCCGCCGGTACCGGCCCAGCGCGCGGATGAAGGCGGGACCGATCAGCAGGCAGAACACCACGTTGCCCACGGCGTGGGCCAGGTTGTAGGCCAGCGAAGTGGCCGACACCGTGAGGTAGGTGGGCAGCGTCTGCTCGGCAGCGAGGGTCCACTGGTAAACGTCCATGAAGGCCCCGAACGCGAGCCCGGCGAGCCCGCACGCGACGGCCAGCGGCACCCGGCCGAGCTCGCGCCGGCCGGCCGCGCGTGCCAGCACCGCACCGCCGGCGCCCACCCCTCCCCAGGCCACCATCTGCCACGCAGTCCATGGGCCGTGGCCGAGGAAGACGTTGGACACCAACGCCGTCACGGCACCGACCATGAAGCCGGGCACGGCGCCCAGCGCGTAGCCGGCAAAGAGCACGATGTCGGTCGTGGGCTTCACGTTGGGGATGGCCGCGAAGGCCAGCCGGCCCACGACCGCCAGGGCGGCCAGCGCGGCCACCAGGGCGATCACCTTTGCAGGTGGACGCCGGCGCTCGTACCACCCCAAGCCCGCCAGCAGCACGAGGGCGAGGACCGCAAAGGGGGTCGTCTGCCAGGTCACGATACGAGCTCTTTCGTGAGCATCCGAGCGCCTGCCTCGGGGGTCAGTGCGCCACCCGCGCCGGCCAGCGTTCGGGCCACGTCGGTCGAGAAGTGCCAGCCTCCCGCGAGCACCTCCGAGGGCGTGCCGTCGGCGATCACGGTGCCCTGGCCCATCAGCACCACCCGGTCGGCGAACTCGGCCGCGAACTCGGTGTCGTGGGTGGCGACCACCACCGCCGCGCCGCCCTGGGCCAGGTCGGCGATGCGCTGCGCCAGCGCAGTCCGGCTGGCGCGGTCCATCCCCCTGGTGGGCTCGTCGAGGCAAACGCCGGTGTGAGGTCCGCCGCCCAGCGCAACCTCGAGGGCCAGCCGCTGGCGCTGGCCGCCGGAGAGGTCCCGCGGGCTGGCGCCGGCCCGCTCGCTCAACCCCGCCGCAGCCAGCCCCCCGCTTCCTGTCTCCTCCTCCACGCGCTCATGGATCAGGTAGTCGCCCGGGTTCTGCAGCAGCAGTGCCACGGGACCGGCGGCCTCGACCCGTCCGCGGGTGGGCTGCACGAGACCCTTGAGGTGACCGAGCAGGGTGGACTTGCCCGCCCCGTTGCGTCCCATCAGCGCCACGCGCTCGCCCGGCTCGATGCGCAGGCTCAGGCCGCGCAGCACCTGCGGCCCGTCCTCGATCTCGTGCCACACCCCGCGCATCTCGAGCGCGGGCTGGGAGCGAGAACGGCGCCGTGCTCGCCGCAGACCCTTCGGCGCGCTGCTCGCGAGAGGCTCCCCGGGGCGGCGCTCGTCGTGCGATCCTCCGGCGGTCGGAGACGACTGGGCCGGAGCCAGCCCGGCGTCGCGCAACCGGTCACGCGCGGCCTTCACCGACACCGGCAGCGGGCCCAGCCCCGCCAGCGAGAACAGGCGCGCCACGGGGGTGGCCAGAGCCCCTCCGTCGGCGGCCGCCCAGGAGAGGAAGGCGGGCGGCGCGGCGTCGCACACAACGGCACCACCGTCGAGGGCCAGGACGCGATCGGCAGCCGGCAGGCAGCGCTCGATCCGGTGCTCGGCGATCACCACGGCCGTGCCCCACTCCTCGTTGAGGCGGCGCAGCAGCCAGATCAGCTCGTCCCCGGCCACCGGGTCGAGCTGGGAGGTGGGCTCGTCCAGCAGCAGCAGAGCCGGGCGGTGCACCAGCGCAGCGGCGATCGCCACCCGCTGCAGCTCGCCTCCGGACAGCGTGTCGGTGCGGCGTTCGAGCAGGTGCGCCACTCCCAGCGCCAGCGCCACCTCCTCGACCGCGCGCGCCACCGCCGCGGCGGACTGCCCACGGTGCTCGACCGGCAGCGACAGCTCGGCCCGGACACCACCCATCACCACCTGGGTCTCGGGCTCCTGGAAGACCGTGCCGCACACCGCGGCCAGCTCGCCCGGTCCGTGCTCGCGCACGCTCATGCCGCCCACGTACAGCTCGCCGGCTACCTCTCCACCGTGGAAATGAGGCACCAGCCCGCACAGCGCGCGCAGCAGCGTCGACTTGCCCGAGCCCGACGCCCCGGCGAGCACCGTGAAAGAGCCGTCGGCGAGCTCGAGGGAGATCTCGCGCAGCCCCGGCTCGGCGCGCTCCGGGTAAGCGTAGGACAGGTGCTCGGCGCACACGAGGGCGTCAGGCACGGGCCACCCCCAGCCGTGCCGCGCGACCGGCGAACGGAAGCGCCGCGGCGATCAGCAAGCACGCCGCCAGAGCCACGTCGACGGGGGCCAGCGAGATCTCGAGCGCCGGGTACTCGGTCACCGTCCCTGCGCCGGCGATCCGTCCCGCCACGGCGGCGATCAGCACCAGCACGGCCCCCGCACCCGCGCGTACGTCGTGTCGCGACCAGGGCCGGTGATCTCGCTCGGGCCGGCCGCCTACCGAATAGCCACGCACCTCGAGCGCCGCCGCCACGTCGACCGCGCGGTCGAGTGCCCCCGACACCGCGGCGCGAGTCAGCGCCAGGCGACCGGGCGGCTCGGCGCGGCAGCGCGCAGCGTCGCCCATCCGCATGGCGTCGCGGGCCAGCACGGGCACCAACCGCGTGGCCAGCGAGGCGGTGAGCGCCGAGCGGTAGGACACGCGGCGAAAGAGGCGCAGCAGCTCGTCGGGATCCACGCACGCCGAGGCCAGGCCGAAGACCATCGTGAACGCGGCCACCCGCATCCCCGCCAGAGCGCCGGCGCCGAGCGCCTCCAGCGTGATGTCGAAGCGGTGGCCGAGCACGGCGCCCCCACGCACCAGCAGCGTCTCGCCCTCGGCGTACACCAGCGGGTTGATCACCGTGACCAGGGCCGCCAGCGGCACGGCCAGCCAGGCGGCACGGGCGATCTCGCGGCCCACCCCCGCTGCCAGCCCGGCTCCGACCACGCCCGCGATCACCGCCGCCAGCACGAGCGGGTGCTCGTAGAGCCCGCAGACCAGGGCCAGCGAGGCACACAGGCCGGCGCTTGCCCCCGCGCGCGCCGTATGGAGCGGGCTCGGGCGCGAGCGGTAGACCGGTATCAGCCCGCCCGTCATCCGCTCGCCTCCAGCGGCAGCCTGGACACCTTCTCGCCCTCGACCGCAACGGCGAACGCGTCGCGCAGCGAATCAGCGTCGAAGGCCGCCGCGGCGCTGTCGATGGCCTGCTCGGTGCCGCCTGTGACCAGCCACAGGAACTCCTTGTCGGTCGGGCGCAGGGCGGCGATCAACCCCGCGGCGGGGCCGGCGGTGCGGACCACGTCGCCGTCGAAGTCGAGCAGCTCCAGCCTCTCGCCCTCCCCGGCGAAGCGGGCGAACACGCCGCTCTCGCTTGGCCCGGATTCGATCACCCGGGCCGTGTTCAGCTGGCGCGCACTCTCCCACGTCGCCACGACTACGCGGATCACGTTCTGGGTCCCCGAGGTCCCGAGCGTCGCGCCCGTGGCCGGCACTCCGGCATCGACGAGGACGTCCTTCACGCGGCGGCAGGCGCCCGACTCCGCGTCCTCGCACTCCACCCGCACGGGAAAGCGCTTGCCGTCGAGGCCGTGGAGGAACGGCTCGGGGAAGGCGCCCACGATCGCGCGCACGTCCATGGTCTCGCGCCAGTCGCGGTAGTCCCACTGCACCACGTCACCGGGCGAGAGCTCGTACTCCGCCGCGCCGCGATCTGACTGGATGCCGTTCACGTAGAAGAACCAGTCGAGCGTCTCCCCCACGCCTGCGCCCGCCAGGCCGTCGATGGCCTGCACGAAGCCGCCGCCGAAGCGCGTCTTCACGTCGTTGTTGGAGCGCAGGAGGCGCATGGCGGTCTGGTCCTCGCGCAGCTTGGGGGCAGTGGCCTGCGACAGCGTCTGGGTACCGAAGTCGCGGGTCACGCGCAGCGAAGCGCCGTCGCCGCTGCGCTCCTCTCCGGGCCCCAGGCCGCATCCCGCCGCAACGACGGCGAGGGCGGCAAGCAAGAGGCAGGCGAGACGGCGGGTCATCAGGGGACGGTCAGCCGCTCGCGGAAGGACGAAACCGTGCCCTCCTTCTCAGCCCGCACCCGGTAGGTGCCGGGCCCCAGCTCGAGGGTCGCACGACCGGCGGAGTCGGTCTCGGCCTTCACACCGGCGGCGCTCACGGTGGCACCGGCTACGGGGACCGCCCTGCCGTCGTCGTCATAGCCGCGCACGGTGACCGCCGGGCCATCGGCGTCGTCGGTGCGCGCCTGGACCACCAGCGTGCGCTGGCAGCTGCCTTGGCGCAGCCGGCAGTAGAACCAGGTGACTCGCTGGCGAGCGTGCAGGCGCCCGCGTCCGAACGGGCCCGCGGGGTCGGCGGCTCCCGCGGTGGCCAGCTTGCGCCCCACCTTGTAGACCCAGCCGCTCAGCCCCTTGGCGCGATCGGAACGGATCGAGCGCACGTACAGGCCGCCCCCGTCGCGCGGGCGCGCCGTGCAACTGCCGTAGTCGGCGAGTCCGACGTTGCCCGGGCGCGCGCGTAAGAGCGAGGCCAGCGCCGTGGCCTCGGCCACCGCGCACCGGCGGCCCTCTACGCGCACGCTGGTCGAGGACGCGCGGACGCTCTTCTCGACCACGCTGCCGCTCCTGAACTCCACGAGCTGCTCGACCTTCGGTGCCTTCGCAGGGGCCGCCGCCGCCGGGAGGGCGACGGCCGCGAACGCGCCGGCCGCGAGTGCCGTCGCACACGCGGCGCTCGGCAGCGGCCGGCGCCCCATCCGGTCTACCTGCCCGAAGCGGACCGGGCTGTCCGCTTGGTGTCGTTCACGACCTCGCAGTCGCGCGCGGCACGGTCCTTGCCGTCGATCGAGACGCGATCCACGCCCGCGCCGCAGCGCACCACGTCGCGGCCTCCGCCACGCGCGTCGACCCGGTCACGGCCGCCGTAGGCGTTGATCGTCTCGGGGCCGCGGCTGCCGTTGATGCTGTCGCGGTCGGCGGTGCCGTTTACGGTGCTCGGGCGCACCGGCGAGCAGTCGGTGAGCTCCTCGGCCACGCACACCTCCGTGCTCTTCGAGGCAATGTCCTTGCCCCGCACGGCGCGCAGTTTCAGCCGGTCGGAGCCGCTTCGCTGTGGTGGTGGTGGCAGGCAGGAACATCCCCGCACGGCGCGCAGCGGCTGCCGGTCAGAGCCGCTGGTGACCTCCGCCACGCCGTTGGCGTCGGTGGTCACCTTCTGCTGACCGTAGACCACCTGCGCCCCCGCCGCCGGCGTGCGCTTGCCGGCGAAGTCGTACGCGAACACCTTCACTTCGAAGGTAGTGCTGGGCTTTACGCGCACCGGCGCGCGCAGCGCAAGCTCGTCGCCGGTGTTACGACCGGTGGCGGTGTTCGAGAAATACCAGAGCACCTCGTCACCCGCCTCGATCTTGAGCTGATCGGCGCCCACCTCCGGCGAGACGTGGTTGACCTTGTAGAGCCAGAAGGCTTCGTCGCTGGCGAGCGCCGCGCCGATGCCGCATACGAGCAGCCCGAAGTCGAACTCGTCGCTGATGCCGAGCGGGCTCAGTGAGCGCTTCACGCCCGCCGCGTCGATGAGCACGCCGAGCGCCGACGGGCCCTTGACGGTCTTGGCCTCGCCGCTGCCGTTGCAGGCGGGCTTGCGGGTATCGGTCGCGATGCTCGCGGTGTCGGTCAGGTAGGTCTGTCCCGGCGCCAGCGTCTCCTGCTCGGCCTGCACCCGCAACTCCGCGGCGACGGGCTCGGCCTCGGCCGACGGCACGGCGGCGGCGAGAACGGCAAGGGCGCAGGCGGACACGGTCAGCCGGCGCGTGGAACGTGAAGCGGAGATCTTCATAGATCGCCCTTTCCTCGAGGGATTGATGATCACGGCCGGAGGCAGGTTTCCTGACTTCGGGGCTAAGCTGCCGCGCCTTCCCGGTCGGCCGTTGGCCTCCCAGTGGCTGACGCACTGTCGTGCGGCGCCTTCGTCGCCCGGTCACAGTGGCGGGACCGCGCCGGATTCACACCGGACTTCCCTGGCCACCGGCCGTATGTCCGGGCGAGGATACAGGCGCCGGGCGTTGCGGGCGTCAGGCTCGGCGCGACAGCACGCTGGTCAGCGCCCCCAGAAGCACCAGGGCGCTGAGGGCCAGCACGCCGGCCACCACGAAGAAGGCGGTGTGGGCTTGGGCGTAGTCCGTGATCTGCGGACCCCTGACGGAGGCGAGGACGGCGAGTCCCACGGCCACGAGCACCCCGAAGCCCAGACCAGCCGCCAGTCCGATCGCCGCCAAGCGCTCGGTCCAGTGGCGCGCCACGAGCACCGCTTTCCTTCGCCCCTCTCGCTCCGGGTAGCGCGCCTCGGCCACCCGCAGTCCAGCCAGCAGTGCGAAGGCTGCTCCCGTGGCCAGGAGGTACCCGCCCACCACATCGCTGGGAAAATGTCCGCCTCGGCTGACGAGCGAATAGGAGACCGCCAGCACCAGGCCCAGCCCCAACGCCGCGGCCGCTGGGCGCAGCCGCGCGGGCATAGTCACCACGAGCGCGATCGCGAGCGACATGATCGCCGTGGCGTGACCGCTCGGAAATGCGGCGGCCTCGATCCCCACCGGCACACCGTTCGGGCGTGGATGGGCCAGCAGCGCCTTGAGCGTCTGGCTCGAAACACTCGTGATGGCGACGAACGCGAGCACGAACAGGGCGACCCGTGGCCGCCCACGCGCGAGCGCGAGAAGAGACAGCAGGAGCCCCATGATCGCGACGGGGGCAGGATTGCCGAGATCGACCAGCGCTTTCAGGAACCCCTGCGAACCGGCGCGGTCAAGCCCGCGGAAGCCCTCGAGAGCCGCGTTGTCCACCGTCCGCGCCGCGCCGGACCAGTATGCGAGAGCCAGCACGACGCCGAAGGCCACCGCACACGCGACGGTGCCTCCCAGCAGGCTCTTAGCGGTGATTTTCACGCTACCCCAGGCTAGCGAGCGAAAGGCCCAGCGCTACAATCGCTCGTCGCCCCGAGCCGCCATCGTCTAGGGGACTAGGACGCCGCCCTCTCACGGCGGAAACCGGGGTTCGAATCCCCGTGGCGGTACTCCCCCAGGCCGCTCCACCAGCGGGATTCGGCCTCTCAGACCCCCCCCTCGGGAAGCTACTCGGGAAAAACCTTCTCCACGCCCCCGAACTGCGGGGTGGCCGCTCGATAGGCCGGCGGGAAGCACGGAGGGTCGCCCGGCTTCCAGCGGCCCGACACAACCCACAGACGGCGTAGCACGCGGGAACGTCCAGGCCGCGTAACCAAGGGGACCGGGAGAGCCAATCCAGGCCATTACAGAGCCGTGTCCGCCCCGACACGGATAGGCGCACCCTCCCGGTGCGCTGAGTACGCCATACGTCCAAGGCGCCCGCTGAGAGGCGGGCCGAGCCGAGCATGGAAACGGTGCGTGGGCTCTACGTGAGAGCGCACCATCCCCCCGGACCCGAGAACCGAAGACGTGGGCAGCCTGGGACGAGTCGAGTAATCGCACGCGGTGGAAGGTGGTGTCTGGCCGCGGTCGAGTCCCAGTGGTGAACGCATACCCGAACCCTCAGGTGACGGCAGCTTTCGTCGTGCTGCACCCCGATGCACTGGGGGCAGTACGTCCCGCACCCCACCCCTAGGTTCTGGCAGTCGGATAGAGACAGGCCAAGAGGCAAGAGAAAGAAACCCAATATCCCCTCTGTGGTCTGCACGCGACAGTCCGTGACACACAAGCGCCGAAGGCAGAGCCCTAAGCCGGTTCTATCCAGGCTCCCCTACCTGTACCGGCTCCCCCCTCTAAGGGGGGTTGGGGGGGTGAAGCAGTCCGGTGGCGATGGCACCATGACCGCATGACCGTGACCGCCGAAACCCCTGAGCAGCAGGAGCTACTCGACCTAATCGCCGCCGAGCTCGGCGGCGCCGACTGGTTCGACATAGAGGACTTCGAGACCTACGTGTGGGGCACGACCCCCAGCGACGGTCGCCCGGTGCTCATCGCCGACGAAGTGTTCGCCTTCGGCACGCTGCCCGACGGAACGCTGGCGGGTACGAAGAGGCACGGCGCGACCGTGACGATGGTGAGCTACAAGGACGGCAGGATCAGAGCGCACGCGCCGAAGGTGCTCGGCGACCCAGGGCTCAACTAGGGCAGCGGACGCCGGTTCTTTAGAAGAGCGACCCCCGGACACCCCGCTAGCGGCGCTCGCAAGATTTCGGCCGGCGGGTGGTTTCCCGATGCCCGAGAGGGTATGACTTACCCGTTCGGATCTATTCGAGGGGAGTCTTATGAACATTGGCATCGGAATCGGCACGCTTATCTTGATCATCGTTGTCGTGGTCCTGCTGACCTAGCCGACGCGAGGCCCACAATGGGGTGCATGGAACCGATAGATCCCCATGAGGGCAAGACGTACACGCTGCGGACCGTCGCTGAGGATGGCGAGGTCCGCGAGACCGAGCTGGACGCCGGCCAGGTTCTCGACCTCTGCTCGGGCAAGGCGATCGCGTACGCGGTGCGCGACGAGCAGATCGCGGTGGAGGACGACGGTACGATCGTCCGCCGCGAGTCGGCGTTGCCCGAGTACCGCGACGCGGCTTAGCGGGCGCCTTTTCTGAGGTTGCAGCGTTGGCAGGCGGCGGCGAGGTTTCCCGGGTGCTCGCCTCCGCCCGCCGATACGGGCACGACGTGATCGACATGGCCGGCGGGCGCGCCGCAGTAGCGGCAGGTGTAGCGGTCGCGTTCGAGTACCTGCCAGCGAACCGTCCGCCACTTGCGGGTGGAGCCGTTACGGGGCCGGCAGGCGTCGCAGTAGGAGCCGCGGCCGATGATGACGCCGCAGCCGAGGCAGGAAGTCCTCATAGCCACCCGAGTAGCGTCGCCGGCTCGGGTGCGGGTGCTTCGGCGCGGTCGATCGCCATCGCGAGCTGCAGCCGACGCTTGCGCTCGTGGATGAGCTGCACGCCCACCACTCTCCCGACCTCTACGTCGCGCTCAGGACGGCGCTCGGCAAGCGCCCCGGCGCCCAGCTCGCCACGATCTCGACGGCCGGCTATGACCACGGCTCCACCCTCGGCCGGCTGCGCGAGAAGGCCCGCTCGCTCGCCGACGTGAAGCGCGAGGGGACCCTCACGATCGCCCGCTCTCAGAGCTTCGCGATGTTCGAGTGGGCCTGTGCAGACGACGACGACCTGACCGACCCGAAGGTGCTCAAGGCCGCCAACCCGGCGTCGTTCGTCACCGAGGCATTCCTGGCCGAGCAGATCGACTCGCCGGGCCTTCACCCGCTCGAGCTGGCCCGCTTCCACGCCAACGTCTGGACCGCCACCCAGGATTCGTGGCTGCCGGTGGGCGCCTGGCAGGCTTGCGCGGGAGCCGCAACGATCGAGGCCGGCGAGCCGGTCTGGGTAGGCGTGGACGTGGGCGGCGAACGGTCGGCGTCGGCGGTCGTGTGGGTCACTGACGACCTCCGCGTGGGCTGCCAGATCTACCGCGGCGACGAAGCAGTGCTCGACTGCCTCGCGAAAGTCCGCGAGCTGGCCGGCACCTTCACCGTTCGCGAGGTCGCCTTCGACCCGTGGCGCTTCGGCCAGGCCGCGATCGAGCTCGAGCGCGAGGGCCTGCCCGTGATCGCCTTCCCCCAGTCCAACGTCCGCATGGTCCCTGCCTCCGAGCAGCTCTACGCCGCCGTCAAGGAAGGCCGCCTCGAGCACCCCAACGACCCCGATCTCAACCGCCACCTGGCCTCCGTCGTCGCGCGCCAGACCGAACGCGGCCCACGCCTCGACAAGGCCAAGTCGCGCCACGAGATCGACGGCGCGGTCGCGCTTCGACGAAGGCATCGCGGGGCTCGTGGATCACCGGGCCTGGGAAGTCACGCGAGCGACTGAGCACGAAGAGCGCGCCGGACTTTTGCGACTCGCCGCCGCCTACGAGGAAGCGGCGTGATCTTGCGGCCGACCTCCACGGAGCGTAAGGTGGCCCCGTCAACTAAGCGCCCCCGCACCGCTGACACGGCCGGGGGCATGGCACCTGAGAACCAAGCTCAGATGCGCCGCGCAGACTATCCGCGCGACCCGTCACCAGCCGGCCCCTCGGGTGCCCCAAACGAAAGGGGCAGCCACATGGCTGAGCGCGAGGAGTACATCGAGGCGTGCCGAGAGGCGAGGGACGCTCTCTACGACCTCCTGATGATGACCGAGCCGGACACCGGCCGCGATCTGCGGTTGGCCTACTCGGAGGTCAAGCGCAAGATCAGAGAGCACGAAAAAGAGGATCCCGAGGTTGCGGGGGAGAAGGCCGAGGAGGAGCGCGCCCAGTACGAGCGGCGAAACGCATGGCGGCGTACTCCGATGGAGCGCCGGGACGCCTACGTCTTCCAGTACCTAGGCGACGAACGCCACACGATCGGCGAGCTGACCGAGCGCATCAAGCAGGCGCTCCATGTCGATTTAGACATCTACGAGAGCATGGTCCGCGCTCACGTCACGCGCATGTTCAAGGAGGGCCAGCTCCAACGCGAAGGCGAGCAGTGGCACAGCCGGGTCAGGTACCGCTACTACTACCGGCCTCGGAAGCTGGAGGGGCCTATCGCCGACCTCCAGAAGCAGTTCGAGCAGGACGAGGCGGGGGAGTAATGGCCGCCGGTATCGAGACCCGCCACGGGCCGCACGGCACCCGGTACCGGGCGAGCGTCTGGAGCGGCCACGACGGCAAGCTGATCCGTAAGACGTTCACCAGCATGGCCGAGGCGAAGCGGTGGCGCGTAGACGCCGCCCAGGCGCTGCAGCACGGCACCTTGCGCCCACCCTCGAGCCAGACCGTCAGAGAGGCCGCGGAGGCGTGGATCGAGGGGGCGAGGGACGGCACGATCCGCAACCGCTCCGGGCGACCGTTCAAACCGTCCACCGTCCGCGGATATGAACGCACCCTACGGCTGCGCGTCTACCCGACTCTCGGCTACGCCCGACTGTCGGATGTTCGCCGCCGCGACGTGCAGGATCTAGTCGAGCACCTGCTCGCCAACGGGCACACCCCGTCAACGGTGCGTAACACGATCGACCCGCTGCGGTCGATCTTCCGGCGCGCGGTGCGCCGCGAAGACGTGGCAGTCAACCCAACGCACGACCTCGAAGTGCCCGCCGACCGTGGGCGCCGCGAGCGGGTAGCCACCCCCGCCGAGGCGAGGGCCCTGCTCGCCGCACTATCCGACGCCGACCGGCCGTTCTGGGCGGCGGCGTTCTACACCGGGATGCGCCGCGGCGAGCTGCGCCAGCTCCGGTGGTCGCACGTCGACTTCGGGGCCGGGGTGATCGTCGCGGACGGCACCTATGACGACGGCGGCGAGGTCGTCACCACGAAAACGGCCGCCGGCACTCGGGAGGTACCGATCCTGGCCGCGCTCGCGGGCGAGCTGCTGGAGCACAAGCTCCGCACCGGCCGCGGCGAAGACGACCTCGTGTTCGGGCGCACCGGCTCGGACCCGTTCGTGCCCTCGACGCTACGCCGCCGAGCGATCGACGCATGGACAGCAGCCGGGCTGGAGCCGATCACCCCGCACGAGTGCCGCCACACCGCGGCCACAGAGATGCGCGCCGCGGGGCTCGACTTCAAGATGATCCAGACGATCATCGGCCATTCGAGCGTGACGACCACGTTCGACCGCTACACCCACGTCAGCCGGGAACACCTGCGCGACGCGGGCGAGCAACTCGACCTGCACTACGCCGCTCGGGAAAAACTCGGGAAAAAGGTGTCCGGTGCATAGGGGTCGAGAGGGGTTCACGGGGGAAGGTCACCCCGCACGGGAAGCGGGAAACCGCTCTAGCGCGCACCCCCGCCCGCTATTCGAATCCCCGTGGCGGTACTGCGAGGGTCCTTGCTTCTCGATCGAGATCATGATCATCGATGGCGCACTTGCCCGGCGCGCCGCGGCGGTTCGCGCCCGCACAGACCTCAAGCTGCCCGACGCCTACACGCTCGCCACCGCGATCCACGCCGAACACAACGGACACGACGACGTCCGTCTCGCGAGCTTCGACAAGGCGGTGCTGCGCGCGCACGCCGAACTCCGTCGGAACTGACCCAGCCGCTGCTGACGACTCCCAAGAGGAGCTCAGCGACGTCCTAGAGCCGCGGCTGGTCAGCCTCCCTCAGTACTCGCGCTCGCGCTCGGTGACCACCGGCACGACGCGCTCGTCGCGCACGCGGTCTCTGCGCATGGTCAGCAGGAGGAACGAGATAATCAGTCCCACCAGGCCGGCGACGATCAGGATCACCCCCGCGGTCTGGATGCTGAATCCGGCCACCGTGGCGGTGACCGCGAACTTGAGGATCGCGCCGAGGGCGATCAGGAAAATGGAGGTTCCGATGTACATGTGGCCGGGCCTACCCATGGAGGCGCTCGTTCATGCACGGCTGGACGAATGTACTAGGGCGATACCGCTCGTGTGGCCGGCGTGTCAGGCGCGGGCGCCTTGCGCTCGTCTACGTCCCGGAGGCGGAGCGATCGGTAGTTTCCGAGCCAGGCGGTGAGTTGGGCGGCGGGAAGGGGGCGGGTGAGGTAGTAGCCCTGAGCGGTGTGGCAGCTGAGACCCGCCAGCGCGGTCCAGTGGTCCGGGGTTTCGACGCCTTCGGCGACCACGTGTAGGCCGAGGTTTCGGCCCAAGTCGATGATGGAGCGCACGATGGTGGCGTCCTCACGAGCTATGAGCATGTCCTGGACGAAGGACTTGTCGATCTTGAGCTCCTGGACAGGAAGGCGTTTGAGGTAGGCCAGCGAGCTGTAGCCGGTACCGAAGTCGTCGAGCGCAAGGTCGATGCCAAGTTCGCCGAGACGAGCGAGGACATCGAGGACACGGGAAGGGTCGACCATGACCGTGTTCTCGGTGATCTCCAGTTGAAGCGCTTCGGTGGGAGTCTGGTAGCGCTCCAGGAGGATTGCCACCTCGTCGGCGAAGCGCAGGTCGAAAAGGTTGGCGGCGGCCAGGTTGACGGCGACCTGAAGCTCCAGATCGGCTCGCCGCCAGGCACGCTGCTGGCGAAGAGCGTGGTCGAGCACGACTCGCGTGAAGGTGTGCATCAGGCCGTGTTGCTCGGCGATGGGCAGGAAGGTGTCCGGATAGAGCAGTCCGCGGGTGGGGTGCTGCCAGCGCACCAGCGCCTCCACGCCTGTTACGTCCCCGTGGCAAGATCGGCCTTCGGTTGATAGTGCAGAACCAGCTGGTCCCCCGCGGCCAGGGCGCTGTGGAGGTCACTCGCGAGCTCGAGGCGGTCGTGGCTGTTGTCGTTGCCCTGGGGGGCATAGGTCTCGATGCCGTTGCCCTGTTGCTTGGCGCGGTACATCGCGATGTCGGCGTGGCGCAGGAGCTCGCCCTAGGTCGTGCCGTGGTCGGGATACAGGGCGATGCCGATGCTCCCCTGGGCGTAGGTGACCATTCCCTCGAGCGCCATCGGCGCTCCCAGAGCTGCCTGGATCTCGAGCGCGACGTCGCGGGCGAGGGGCTCGTCGACGCCGGGCGGCGTGAGAGCCACGAATTCGTCGCCGCCGAGCCGTGCCACCGCGCCGCCCGGGCAGGCAGGCTGCCAGGCGGCGGCCGACTTCGTACAGCAGTTGGTCGCCGGCCTGGTGGCCGAGGGTGTCGTTGAGCTCCTTGAAGCGATTGAGATCGAGTGAGAGCAGCGCCACCGCGTTACCTTGCTCGGCGGCGGCCACGAGGCGCTCTTCGGCTTGCTGGTAGAAGTATCGGCGGTTGCCGAGTCCGGTGAGCTCGTCGGTACGGGCCTCTTCGCGGCTGGACTCCAGAGCGCGGCGCTCGCGCCCGGCAAGCCCCAGGCGGACCATGATCGCCACCATGGTGGCGATCACGAGCAAGTGGGCCGCGAGGTTCACCTGACGCACCGACTCGAGCACGAGCACCCCGAGCGCCAGCATCGAGAAGGCGACGGTCATGGCCTGCGGCGCCCAGCCGCGCAGCGTCACCTGCGCACGGTGAGTCGCCTCGGGTTGCCAGGTGGCGATGGCGATCAAAACCGCCGCCACCGGCCAGGCCGCGTCGACCCAGCCACCCTCCTGATAGCTCCCGTGGGCGGTCTGCACGAGATAGATGGAGTCAGCCAGCGCCATGCTCGCAAGCCCCACGGCGAGGAAGGTCCACGCTCGCCCCACGTGCCACCCCTGCAGCGCCGCCCCTCCGCACACGAAGGCCAGCAACAGCACGTCGCCGGCCGGATAGGCGAGATTGGTGGCGATCGTCGAGAACGCACCCTCCGTACTGGCCACCAACGGATCGAAGGCGACAGCCGCGACCACCGACGCGAGCGCCAGGGCTCCGATCACGCCCTCCAGCCAGGCGCTGGCAGGCAGGCGCTCCAGCCGGCCGCGAATCAACAACACCAGCCCGACGTAGGCCATGGGATAGAAGAGCCAGCCATCCGGCGTCCGCCCATGACGGATAGGGCGGCTCCTCGAGAGCGGCCAGGAACCCGTTGAAGTAGAGATCGCCCAGCAGGAAGCATCCCAGCCCCGCGGCGATCGCCAGCCACGCACCACGCTCGGCGCGGATCACGACCGCTCGCCAGGCCACGCATCCGAACGCCATGGTCATCGCGGCGGTGTAGACCCAGTGGTTGAAGAGGTCCTGCCAGGGGCCGTGCGTCAAGCCGCCCGCCACGCCGGCCGCGAAAAGCACGGTGAAGCCTCTCCCCGCGTTCACGCTCTTTCACAGGCCGGTCACAACCCGCGGTGGCCCGCGGCCGACGATCCTTCCAACGCGAGAGACCACTGTGCACAGGATGAACCGCTACGGGCCGGACTCGTGTTCGTCGCGGGTGTCACGGTATGCCTTCTGATCTACGCCTTCGGGCAGGCGCCGGCCCGCGGCGTTGGTAGGTTTCGCCGTAATGGATGCGCAGCGAACGGATCTCCTGCGAGCCTCTCCCCGCATGTTCGAGTCGGAGATGCTCGACCGGCTCTCGCGCGTGCACCCGGTGGTCCCGCCACTGCTCTTCGGGCCGATCATCGCCGTGGCGTTCGCGCTGGGCCAGGAGGGCACGCCCGCCCTCGAGGTGATCGCCTGGATAGCCGGCGGCTGGCTGTTCTGGACCCTTACCGAGTACTGGATGCATCGGATCGTGTTCCACTTCGAGCCCGACGAGGGGATCGGCGCCCGGCTGCACTGGATTATGCACGGCGTCCACCACGACCATCCGAACGACCCGATGCGCCTGGTGATGCCGCCATCGGTAAGCCTCCCGCTGGCGGCGGGCTTCTACGGCGTATTCGTGCTCGTGCTCGGCGCCCCCGCCGCCCACTTGTTCGGCGCCGGGTTCCTCGCGGGTTACCTGGCGTATGACATGACCCACTACCACCTGCACCACCATCAGGCGCGCACGCGGCTGGGCAAGCTGCTCTACGAACTGCACATGCGTCACCACTTCCAGGACGACACGCGAGGCTTCGGCGTAAGCGCGCCGTTCTGGGACTACGCCTTCGGCACCCCACAGCGCCGCCGGGCATCTCGCTGACGGGGGCTCAGCGCCCGGGCACGAGGCCAGACGGCGGTGTCACCGGAGTGGGGATCGCCGGGACGCTGGGAACCGGGAGAGCGGGAACTTCAGGCAACGTGGGGAGCGCGGGCGAAGGGGCTTGAGGCGCCTGCGCAGGGGGCCCCGTAGGGCTTGGGCCGAGCGAGGGCACGCGCACGACCGGCGGGCGGATCGGCCCGCCGGGGGGCACACCACTGGCGGGGGTGTCCGGTGGCTTCGGCGGCCCGGAGCCGCCGTCGGGGGAGAGCCCGATCCGCGTCGCTGCCTCCCGAGCGGCGCCGGGGAGTGTCCTGGCCAGCGCGCGACGGCCGCCCTGCCCCGCGGGCGCCGGGCGCGCCGGACTGCGTGTCGCGTCCGCCCTCCCAGGTCGTCCCTGAGCCGCCCTCCCGGCGATTCTCGTATCGCCCGGCTCGAAGCCGCCGCCGGGCCGCGCACCCTCGCGACCCTCGGCCCGGGCAGCACCGCCGCGGGGTCCCCACACGCCCGTCGCCGCCATGGCCGCACCACCTATGGTCAGGGCGAGAAGGAGCGCCACCAGCCGCTGAGAGCGCCGCCCTCCCATCGCCGTGGCGAACCCGCGGTGTCGTTTCTCGCGCACGCGGAGGGCCGTGGCTGCCAGGGCGTCGACCACCGCCGGATCGAACTGCGTGCCGGAGTTGCGCCGCACCTCCTCGAGAGCGACCCGAGCAGATCGCCCGCGGCGATACGGGCGGTCCCCCCGGATGGCATGAAATGCGTCAGCGCAGAAGACGATCCGCGCCGCCAGTGGAATCTGCTCGCCCTTGAGCCCATCCGGGTAGCCCGTGCCGTCCCAGCGCTCATGGCACTGGCGCACGATCCTCGCCACCTCGGCCAGCTCCGGGACAGCTCCGAGGATGCGCTCGCCCGCAACTGTGTGCGCCCGAATCACCTCCCACTCCCTCGGGTCGAGCGGCGCTGGCTTGGAGAGGATGTTGGAGTCGACGGTCACCTTGCCGATGTCGTGCAACTCCGCGGCGGCGAGAAGGTAGGCCCGGTCGCGCCCCTGCACGCCAAGCTCCTCGGCGAGCGCGATGCAGAGGGTCGTCACGTCATCGGAATGAGCGGCGGTGCCCCCATCGTGGGCCGCAAGGGTTGCCGTGGCCATCTCGAGCGCCGCACGGTATGCGGCGGCGGCGGCCTCGTCGCCCTTGCGTGGCTGGCGCGTCCAGTCGGACTCACGGCGTAGACGGATCAGGGCGTCGTCAGTCGGAAGAGGCGATCCTTCGCCCTCCTGGTTCTGCTGGAATGCGGCCGCGACCGAGTCCTGGTCCACGAGTCTGGCGAAGTGTGCACTTTCGGCGATGAAAGCGCAAGCCGAGTAAAGTCCCCGCTCCCGCGGATGTGGCGGAATTGGCAGACGCGCGGCGTTCAGGTCGCCGTGGGCTTAGGCCCGTGGAGGTTCGAGTCCTCTCATCCGCATGGCGCTCAGCGGCCGCCTTGGGCAGGTGGGCACGCCGCCAGGTCGAAGCGAAGGGGCGTGACCGTCCTGCTCATAGGCGCGGCCGGGGCGGCGGGCGTGCTCGCGCGGTACGGGATCGGCCAGCTCTCCCCCTCGCTCTGGTCCACGCTGGCGATCAACGTGGCCGGATCTCTGCTGCTGGGGGTCCTGATACACGCCGGGCGCGATCTGACCCCGGAGCTGCGAGATGCCATCGGCGTCGGAGTGCTGGGAGGTTTCACGACCTTCTCGACCTTCTCCGTGCAGGCGGTTATGGAGGGCGACGGAGGGCACCCGGGCACGGCGGCGCTCTACGTGGTCGCCTCGGTCGCGCTCGGACTCGCCGCGGCCGCCGCAGGGCTCTACGGCGCGCGGGCCCTTTAGTCCGCGCGGACGGGCTTTAGTCCGCCGCCGAGGGGGTAAGGGACCGTCATGCGCTCTGAGACACCCACCCCCACGCCGGCGCCAGACCCGACTCCGCCCACCCCCGGGCCGGACCCTCAACCTCCGACCCCGACTCCCGCGCCCACGCCTTCGCCCAACCCCGACCTGCCCGGCGTACCGGCACCCACCCCCGGGCCCGGGCCGACGATCTGAACCACCACAGACATAGAATCGCCGTTCCGCAGACGAGAGGAGAAACAAATGCCGTACGAGGTACCTGAGCTTCCCTACGCCTACGATGCCCTCGAGCCGCACATCGACGAGGCCACGATGAAGGTGCATCACGACAAGCACCACCAGGCCTACGTGGACAAGGCCAACGCCGCGCTGGAGGGCACCGAGTGGGCCGACAAGCCGATCGAGGAGGTGATCGCCAACCTCTCCGACCTGCCCGACGACAAGCGCGGGCCCGTGCGCAACAACGGCGGCGGGCATCTCAACCACACGCTCTTCTGGGAGTCGATGTCGCCCGACGGCGGCGGGGAGCCCGACGGCGCCCTGGCCGAGGCGATCTCGTCCGCGTTCGGCTCGTTCTCGGACTTCCAGGACAAGGTCAAGGAGACCGGCATCGCGCAGTTCGGCTCCGGCTGGGCCTGGCTGGTACACGATGGCACCGGGCTCGCCGTGCTGGGCACCCCCAACCAGGACAACCCGATCACCGACGGGAAGGCGCCGCTGCTGGGCGTCGACGTCTGGGAGCACGCCTACTACCTGAAGTATCAGCAGGCGCGCCCCGACTACATCGACGCCTGGTGGAACACGGTGGACTGGGCCAAGGTGACCGAGCGCTTCGACGCGGCCGGCAGCTAGCCGGCAACCGGCAGCCGGCAGGATCGAGGGGCGGCTTGACGGCCGCCCCTCGTGCTTTCGTCCCGCTCTAACCTCCAAGGCGATGAGCACGACCGCCAAGGATGCGTGGAGTCACCACACCCGCACGGCACTGGCCCAGGCCGGCCACCGCGACAGCGCCCCTCGCAAGGAGGTGATCGACGCGGTGGCCGAGTTGCGCTGCTCGGTCACCGCCCGCGAGATCGCCGACCACCTGCGCCGGCGCGGCAGCCGCGTGGGACTGGCCAGCATCTACCGGACCCTGGAGCTGCTGGACCGCATGAGGCTCGTGCAGCGCTTCGACGTCGGCGAGGGCGTGGCGCGGTATGAGCCCGCCCACCCCGACGGCGAGCACCACCATCACGTGGTCTGCGACAGCTGCGGAAAGCTCGAGGCCTTCGAGGACGACGGGCTCGAGCACGCGATCACGCTGCTGGCGGGAAAGACAGACTTCGCCGTCGCTGCCCACGACGTGACGCTGCACGGCAAATGCCCGGCCTGCATGGCCTGAGCAGGGAAAAGGTGCGGTGCTCGCCGGAGAACCTCCGGTGCGGTGCTCGCCGGAACGACGTTCGGGCTGCGCTCCTCCCCGAGGGCGCGGGCCTTCCTCAGGCGTCAGGGCGACACTGCACCGCACCGCCGGTGAGACCGCCCACGATCGCCTCGGTGTTGGCCTGGATCGACTCGATGTATGTCGCCCCACTCGAACCCTGCGGCCCGAGCGTGTCGGCCCAGAGCGCCTCCCCGACCTCGGCGCCGGTCTCGCGCGCCAGGGCCTCCTCGAGCTTGGGGTTCACCGAGGTCTCGGGGAAGATCGCCTCCACGCCCAGCGCCTCGATCTCGTCGACAAGCGCGCCGATGTCCTTCGACGACGGCTGGGCCTGGGTGGAGAGGGAGGGGATCAGCGCGCCGATCACCTCGAGCCCGTACCGGTCGGCGTAGTAGCCCAGGGCGTCGTGGGTCGTCACGAGCTTGCGGTCCGCCGGCGGGACGCGGTCAATGCAGCGGGCCACCGCGGAGTCGAGGCGCCGCAGGCGGCCAATGTAGGCGGCGGCGTTGCGCTCGTAGGTCGCGCGTCCTTCGGGGTCGGCCTCGATCAGGCCGTCGCGGATCGCGGCGACCGCCTTCTGTGCGTTGCGCGGATCCTGCCACCAGTGTGGATCGACCTCTCCGCCCTCGCCCTCGCGGGCGTCGATCGAAACGATCGCCTCGATCACGGGCGCATCGCCGCCGGCGTTGTCGATCAGCTCGCTGAGCCAGGCGTCCAGGTCGCCGCTGGAGCGCAGCACCAGGCCGGCGTCGGCCAACGCGGTGGCGTCGCTGGGCCGCGGCTCGTAGCCATGGGGGTCGGCGTTGGGCTCGAGGATCTGCTCGACCGCCGCGCGCTCACCGCCCACCTGGCGGGCGAGGTCCCCCAGCTGGGTCGTGGTGGCCACGACCCGGAACTCCGCGTCCGATGTGGCGGTCCCCCCCTCCCCGCAGCCGCCCGTGAGGACGGCGGCACAGAGCGCCGCGGCGAAGATGGTCGCCGGGGCGACGGCTTTGGAATGCGAAGCCGAGCAGCGCATGCCTCGGGCATACTACTGAGAATGATTCTCGTTTGCGCTAGGGCGGCGCTCAGTCGCGGCCGCGGCCGCCGCGGCCGCCGCTGCGCTCGAAGCCCTTGGTGGCGTCGACGTACGGCAGCAGGCCCAACTCGCGAGAGCGCTTGACGGCACGCGCCATCCGCGTCTGGTCGCGACGGCTGAGCCCGGTCACCCGGCGCGAGCGGATCTTGCCGCGCTCGGTCACGAAGCGCTGGAGAAGCGAGACGTTCTTGTAATCGAGCTTGTCGAGCTCCTCGCGCGGGAGCTTGGAGTAGCGGCGCGCTTCGCCTCGCAGGCCCGGCTTGCGCGCGCGCGCCTTGTCGTTGGTCTGTCGACCCATGGCCTAGAGGTTGACAGAGCGGCGCGGCGGGCGTCCCGCGGGGGCCGCCGCGCCGCGAACAGGGGCTGCCGCGTGATTGGGACGCCGGGTTGCTTAGATCCGAGTATCGCCAGGCCCCCGGCAATTCGCGTCTTCGCGGCCATCGCCATCCTCCTCGCCGTGGCCACGGCCGCCGGCATGGCCCTGCTGTGGCCCGGCGACACCCCCTCCGGCGTCGGCGAGTCGATCGTGATCGACAGCGAGGCGGCCACGGTGGAGCGGGTCAGCGAGTTCGCATGCCAGTCCCTGGCTACCGACACCTGCAGCAAGGTCACGGTGCGCCTCGAATCGGGGCTGGACAAAGACAAGAGGACCAACTTCCAGATCGGCGTCGGCGGCCTCGACCCCGACGTGGACGTGGGCGACAAGGTGCGCGTGGTCGAGAACGCGGTGGCGCCCGGCGTGGAGTCGGTCCGAGGTCAGGAGTACTCGCTCTCGGACTTCGAGCGCCGCCGGCCGATGCTCTTGCTCGCGCTGCTGTTCGCCGGCTTGGTGGTGCTCTTCGCCCGGCTGCGCGGGGTGCTTTCGCTGGTGGGCCTCGGCGTGAGCCTGGCGGTGGTCCTGGGGTTCATGGTGCCGGCGATCCTCGACGACAAGAGCCCGCTGGCCGTGGCCGTGGTGGGTTCGTTCGCGGTGATGCTGACCACGATCGCCCTCGCCCACGGCGTGGGGGCCAAGAGCCTAGCCGCGATGATCGGCACGGCGTTGAGCTTGATGGTGACGATCGCGCTCGCGGTGCTGTTCGTCGGCCTCACGCACCTGACCGGTCTCTCCAGTGAGGAGTCGCTGTTCCTGCAGACCAGCGAAACGGGGCTCTCGCTCGACGGGCTGCTGCTGGCCGGAATGGTCGTCGCCGCGCTCGGCGTGCTCGACGACGTGACCATCAGCCAGTCCTCCACCGTGCTCGCCCTACGGGCCGCCAACCCCGATCAGGCCTTCAGGGAGCTGTTCGGGCGCGCCATGACCGTGGGCCGCGACCACGTGAGCGCCACCGTCAACACGCTGGTGCTTGCCTACGTGGGCGCGTCGCTCCCGCTGCTGCTCATCTTCAGCTCGAGCACGCTGAGCTTCTCCGACGCGCTCAACCTCGAGCTGATCGCAAAGGAGGTGGTGGCCACGCTGGTGGGCTCGATCGGCCTGATCACCGCGGTACCCATCACCACCGCCCTGGCCGCCCTGCTGGCTGGGCACATGCCACCCGAGCAGCTGGTGGGGTCCGAGCACGCGGGCCACTCCCACTGAAGAGCCCCTCCGAGGGAGAACCGCGCTCGATCAGGCGGAGCCGGAAAGGGTGGCCGTGGCGGCCACGGCGCCCACGATCAGTACGCAGCTGGCGCGGTGCAGGCGCTGGGGTGTGAGCCATGCCCCGGCACGGGCGGCCAGCCAGGCCCTGACGCCGGTCGCCGCGGTGGCGGCCGTGGCGGCGGTGGCCATGCACTGGGCGCACATGTCCCCAGTATTGCGCCCCGAGGAGCGGTTTCACAGTACGGTCACAGTTGTCCCTTGCGCAAGGCCTTCCGGTGATTAGTCTGCTGACCGTGCGCAGGGCCGTCCTCTCGCTGCTCCTGATCGCCCTGGCATGCGCGCCCGCCGCCGGTGCGGATGTGGCCACCAAGCCCTGGCCGCCGGCCTCGGGCCCCGGTCAGCTGTTCGTGCACTTCGGGGAGGAGCACTTCAACGACGACGACGGGTCCACCCTGTTTCCCAAGGTGGTGCAGGAGTCCGGTCGCTACCGGCCCGATCTGGTCACCACCTCGGGCGATAAGGACAACGACGGCACGGCCGAGCAGCTAAGCGCCTGGAAGCAGATCATGAGCGCCTACGACCCGCTCGGCGTGCCCTACCTCGGCGGGGTAGGCAACCACGATCGCAAGTCTCCGCCGGGGGTGCCGCCCGGCACCGCGGGGCTGCTCACCCCAGGTGTGCAGGGCAGCCTGGCCAACTACAGGCAGATCTTCGCCGACCGTCCCTTTCCCTTCGGCGACGCCCCCAACTACGCCGGTATCGGCCCGGCGCGCACCGCGGCCGATCCCGCCGGCGCCTCCTCGCACTACTACGCCGACGTGGGAGCGGTGCGCTGGATCTTTCTCGACAACTCCTGCTGGGGGATCACCGACTGCGACGCCACCCAGAACCCGGCGTTCCCCGACGAGCAGGGCAACACCACCCAGCTCGGCTTCCTGGAGCGCAACGCCGCCGCGGCACGCGACGCGGGCATGACCGTGTTCGTGGTGATGCACATGCCCACGCGCGACCCGCGCGACCAGAGCTACATCGACCCCACCACGTTCACCCACGTGATGGGCAAGAACAACCCGGCGGCGTCGGGAACTCCCGACAACGAACGCTTCGAGGCGGTGGCCGAGCGCACGGGCGTCGACGGCGTGTTCCTGGGCCACATCAAGGGCCAGTTCCTCTACCGGGGGCGCGGAAACGTGCCGTACTACATCGACGGCGGAGCGGGCGGGGAGCTGTACACCGAGGGGCCTGTGGGCACCGACCACGGCTACTGGCACGGCTTTCGCCTCGTGCGCGTGGACGGCGCCGACGTGACCACCGACACCGTCCCGATCTTCGTGCCCGGCGGCATCCGCATCGAGGGAGCCGACAGCGTGCGCCCCGGCAAGCGCTCGCTGTACACGGCCTTCGGCAAGCAGCCCGTGTTCAACGACACGGCGAAGGTGGAGGCCCTGGAGCTGCGCGACCCGGACCCGGTCCGGCCGGTCGAGGGGGGCGGGACGGGCGCCCTTCGCGGCTTCCTGCGCGAGGGAGGGTGGGCGGCCTTGGTGGGTGTGATCCTGCTGCTCGGTGGCCTGATGCTGACCCGGGCCGCTATGCCCCGTCCGCGCCGGCGGGTCGTGGCGGTGGTGTGCGCGGCCACCGGCGCGTGCGTTGTCGGCACCGCCTCGATGTCGCTCGCCCAGCAGTCCGAGCCCACCACCACCCCGCTCGATAGCCTGCCCGTTCCGGCCCGGATCTTCGCCACCACCGACGCTTTCGTGCTGGCCCCGGTGGCTTCGCAGAGCGACGATCCGCGGCGCGACCCGCGCACGCAGACCGAGGACGGCCTGTTCGAGGCGCGCTGCCCGGGCAGCGCCGGGCTCAGCGTGACCTCCGGCTTCGAGACCACAACCCGCTCGGTGCAGGTGCCCAGCCGCCCGGGCACGCCCATCGTACGTAGCGCCCGCGTGGCAAAGACCCGGAGCCTGAGGGTGGGAAGGCGGCGCACGGTGGCGAGGGTCAAGCTCGTCCAGCCGGCCGTGGTGCGGGTGCGTGTGCGCCGTGGCGGGCGTACGGTCCGCAGCCTGCGCGAGGCCTGCCTGCAGCCGGGCAGCCGGGCGCTGCGGGTCACCTGGAACGGGCGCCTACGGCGCAAGGGCAAGCTGCGCGCCGCGCGGCCGGGCCGCTACAGGATCGAGCTGCTCGTACGCTCGGATCGCCGCCCGGTCAAGCGCTCGCGCAGCGTGCGGGTGCTGCGCAAGCGCGGCTGACCATCGCCGGTCCGGGCTGAAGTGACCTCGGACCCCTTCGCGCTGGTCGCGATCGGTGCGTGGTGCTTCGCCGTGGCGTTGGCCGGCGGGCTGGTGGGGCTCGTGCTGGGCAACATCCGCCTACCCGTGGTCGTGCTGGTCGCGTCGAGCCCGGCCGCGGGCGCCGGGGCCAACATCGGCATCTCGGGAGTCGCGGCCGCCGCCGCGTCGATCGCGCACATACGCGCGGGGAGGGTGAACTGGAGCCTGTTCGCCTGGATGGCGCCGCCCTCGATGGCGGGGGCGGTGGTGGGCGGGTATGCGGCGGGCGTCATCCCCGACGATGCACTGCTTGCCGTGATCGGCGTGACGCTGCTCTACTTCGGGAGCGACCTGCTGCAGCCGATCAGCCGCTCCTCCCCGGCGCAAAGCGGCACCGCGGCCCGCTCGGATGGCGGCGAGAACGCGCCGCTCGACATCCGCGCGGCCGTACTCACCGGGGCCGGCATCGGGCTGCTGGGCGGGCTCGTCGGCCTGATCCTCGGAGCGCTGCGAATGCCCGCGCTCCTACGCTACGTGGGCGAGACGGCCCACCGGGCGGTGGGGACCAACCTGGCCGTGGGCGTCTGCGTGGGCATCGCAGGGGTGATCGGCCACGCGCCCGAGGGCGTGGACTGGGAGCTGCTGGCGCTCGGATCGGCGGCGTCGATCCCCGGCGCGCTGCTGGGCGCGCGCCTTACCGGACGTCTATCGCAGGAGCAGTTGCTGCGCGCGATCGGGGCGGTGCTGGTGGTGGCCGGGCTCGCCATGCTGGCGCAGGCGCTCGCGTGAGGCTGGCGCTAACCCATCACCGTATCGCTGAGGGTGACCTGCCACCTGCCCTCCCCCACTTCGACGATGTCCCCGACGTGCAGCTGGCGTCCTCGGCGGGCCTCCGGTTCGCCGTTCACCGACACGGCATCCTGGGCCACCAGCGCCTTCGCCTCGCCACCCCCGTCGGCCACTCCGGCCAGCTTGAGGAACTGACCGAGGCGGATCATGTCGCCCCGGATCGCGACGTCGGTGCTGCTCGGCATCCCGATCGAGGTTAGCCAGTCCCAAGTCGAGGCGCGGCCGCGTCAGATGCCGCTCACCAGCCGCAGCGCCCGTATCACCTCGCCGGCGGCTATTCGCGAGCCCGGCAGGGAGAGATGCACGCCATCCGACACGCGCACCCGGACGTTCCTCCCGCGGTAGGGAATGGTCACGCGATAGCGCCAGCCCGGGCTGAGGACCTCGTCCAGAGGGAGGGTCTGGACCGTGGGAAGGCCGGTGGCCGCTCGTTCCAGGGCTTCGTTGACCGCGAAAAAGATCGACGACACGTCGTCGCGGCGGGCCGCGGGAAGCCGGAGCCAGATCACCCTGGCCGTACCGCCGCGCGCGTAGGCGAGCATCACGCGGCGCGCCCTGCGCGAGTAGGCGTCGATCCACGGTTCGTCGCAGCACTTGACGCTCTCGCCCCCCGGAGCCCGCAGCGGAAAGCCTTCGTTGCCGCCGAGGAACATGACCGTCGCGGCGGGCCGCAGCCGCCTGGCGGTTCGCCGGGCATGCGAGAGCCAGTCGAAGCCTGGCTTGCTGAGTGCGGTGCCCAACTGCGTGTCGGCCGTGACCTGGGCGCGATCGGCGAGGCGATCGCGCAGGATCTGGTCCAGGTTCTGCATCAGCGAATCGCCGGTGACGAGCACCCTTGGGCGAGGATCTCGGCCCCGATCGGTCTCCTCTGATCCGCGAGAGGCGCCGATTCGCACGTGCCTCACCAGACGCTGGGCGGGCGCCTTCAGCACGATCACCAGCCCCTGCCCCGGGGGCGGGGGGAGAGTCGTGGCGTAGGACGAGCGCCCGCGTTCGAGCTCGAGCGCCCTGCAGGTGAGCGGGCGCCGGCTGCCGCTGCAGAGCCTGGCGCTCACCTCTCCGATCTGCCAGCGGTCGCGCACGTGCACCGGGACACGCCGGCCCGGCCGCACGCGCTCGGGCGCCGTCAGGTCGAGCCGCTGGGCACACGACGGCGTCCGCACGGGAAACGCGCGGGTCAAGGTGCCGCCGTCAGGCTGGGCCAGTGTGGCCACGAATCGCCGGTCCAACCGATCGCAGCGCCACCCCCTCCCCGCCTTGATCACGGCGGTGCCGTCCTTGGCCAACTTTGCCGTGAGCACGTAGCGGCGAGTCCCGTGGATCAGCTCCTCGATCACCACCGCGCTTCCGGCCGGCCCCGCAACGTAGAAGTCGATGTGCCCGGTGTCGGCCACCGAGATCGTAAAGGCAAGCTCACCGTGCTGGGCGCGGGCGGCCGGAACGGCCAGGATGGCGATGGCGGCGAGAGCCGCCAGGCCCGCAAGTCTCAGTGACATTCGCACGCCGGGAAGTTAGCGCTTGTAAAGGTCGCTCTCGTTGGTGCTGACCGCACCCCGGAGACGGGTACCCGTCCGGATCTTGCGTCCCTGCCTCAAGGCCCCAAGGCCGAAGGCCGATACCAGCAGACGCCGTCGACCCTGGAGTGCATTGTGGGAAAGCAGAGCAACCGCAAGCTGATCGTCTATCTGCCGCTCGTGCTCGTCGCCACCTTCCTGGTGGTGGTCGCTCCCCTGCTCCTGGTCTTCTGGCTGCGCAGGTCGGGCACGGTGAGCTCCGTGTGGACGGGGGCGGTCATCGGGGTGGTGGCGTCCTTTCTGGCCTCGTATGCCGGAGGCGCGCTCTGGAAGACGAGACCCCACTCGCGAGACATCCTCTTCAGCGAGCTCATGCTCTGGGGGTGGGTGCAGCGCTGGCGCAGCGAGCGCCGGCTGAGCGCCGCGGCCGACCTCCTCGGGCTGACGACCGGCCGCCCACAGGCCATCTCGGGCGGGCGCCTGACCAACGACCAGAAGGCCGGCCTGCTCACCCAGCTCACCTCTGGCCTCGAAGCCAGGGACCCGTACACCCACGGCCACTCGCGCCGCGTCGCGCGCCACGCGGCGAACATCGCAAAGCGCATGGGCCTGTCGCGCCGAGAGGTAGCCAAGATCCGTGCGGCCGGGGCGATGCACGACGTGGGAAAGGTCGAGACACCGATCGCGGTGCTGCACAAGGAGGGCAGGCTGAACGATGAGGAGTACGCGATCATCAAGCGCCACCCGGTGGACGGCGCGGCGATGGTCTCGACCCTCGACGACCACGAGCTGACCGCGATGGTCCGCCACCACCACGAGCGGCTGGACGGCACGGGCTACCCCGACCGGCTGGCCGGCGAGGCGATCCCGATCGGTTCCCGCATCCTGGCCGTCGCCGACACCTTCGATGCGATCACCTCGACCCGGCCCTACCGGCATGCCCACGCGCACAAGAAGGCGCTCGACATCCTCGCGGCCGACGCCGGCACTCAGCTCGATCCCGACGCGGTTCGCGCCTTCTGCGACTGTTACTCGGGCAGGCGTCCGCTCGCCTACTGGACGATCTTGGTCAACGCGCGCCCCAGGGTCGCCGCGTTGCTCGGCGGGGGACTCGGCCCGGCGAACGCGGCCACGGTGGGCAACGTCGTGGCCACCGCTGCCACGGCAGCGGCCGTGGGCAGCGCAGCCCTGAGCCCACTGGTGGAGGCGCCGAGCGACTCGCAGGCGATCGCCGAGGTGGCCGCCGCGCCCGCGCCCTCGAAGACCCGCTCGCGCCCCAGCCCCCCGGCGCCCCGACCGTCCAGACAGCCCCCTTCGGACCCGGCACGGCCCGTGACCTCAGGCATCCGATCCGCCCAGAACAGGGGCCGCCCGCAGGCCAGCGCGAGCACCAGCAGCGAGGCCAGCGACCCCGCTTACAGCAAGGACGTCGTTCAGAGCCTCGACAGCGGCGCTGGCAGCACGATTGCCAGCGGGAACCTGCTGGTCGAGCCCATGGCCCAGGCACCAAGCGGGGGTGAGGTCAAGGACAGAACGCAAGCCAGGAGCAAGCCCTTAGGCAAAGCCAAGGGCAAGCGCGAAGCCAAGGGCAAGACCAAGGCCAAGACCAAGAACAAGAGCCAAGCCAAGGTCAAAGGCCCGGACAAGATCGAGGTCCAGGGGCCGACAGGTAAGGGCGAGAGCCAGGCGCCGGCCCAAGGCCAGGGGAAGGACAAGTACAAGGGCGACCCCCGGGGCCCAGCAGCCAGCCCTTGACCGCTGAGCGGTACACCCAAGAGCCCGACCAAGGCTGAACGGCTCTAGCTTTGTGCGAGGGCTCGCCCGCTCTTACGAACGGTGGCGTGTCCGACAGCCGGTTCTGCCAGGACGTGCCGGGTACGTGGAGGGTGGCGCTCGAGTGGTGGCTCTGGGGCCTCGCTGTCGCATCCCCTTCCCTCGACGCGGGGGTAAGCGCACGCAGGTCCGATGCACTCTGGTTGATGGTGGGGCTCGCGCTGGCCGTGGTGGCCGGAGTACTCGAGTACGTGGTGAACATCGGGCAGGTCGCGGTGGTCTCCTGAGAGCGGCACGCGCCGACCAACCCCGCGTACGGGCCGGGGACCGGCCTACTTGTGGCAGCGCGGCCAAGGCACTGCTCCTACCGATCCCCACGAAAGGTTGAGCCTCGCGCCCTTCGCCTCAAGGCGGGGGATATCCGGGCCGAAGCCGTTCGGACACCAGAGCAGACTTCTCGACTCACGCACCCCCGTCGCGAGACGGGTCCGCAAAGCCACGGGACTCCACCGGAGTCAGCCGGGTTACCAAAGAGACGCCACGCCGGCCGCTCGCAGGAGCGGTCATCGCGGCCGAGGAACGTCGTAAGGGGCTGCTCGCCGATCAGGGAGGACCTTCATGTCCAACCGCACCCATCTCAAGCGCGGTCGCGCCGGCGTCGCCGTCGCCACGTGCTTCGCATTCCTAGCCGTCCCGGTCGCCAACTCTGCGGCCGCACCTGTGGATCTTCAAACCGCCACCGACTACGCGGTCCTGGGCGGCGCGACCGTCACGAACACCGGTTCGTCGGTGCTCAACGGCGATCTCGGGGTCTATCCCGGCCTCGCGCTCCCCGGCTTCGACTCCGCCACCGTCAACGGCGAGACGCACGCCGGCGACGCGGACGCGCAGCTGGCGCAGTCTGACCTCACCACCGCCTACAACGTCGCGGCAGGGCAGCTCCCGGTCACTCGGGACCTGACGGGCGTCGATCTCGGCGGCCTGATTCTGACCCCGGGGGTCTACACCTTCGACTCGTCGGCGCAGCTAACCGGCACCCTCACCCTCAACAATGGCGGGGACCCGGACGCACAGTTCGTCTTCCGGATCGTCTCAGACCTGACCACCGCATCCAACAGCTCGGTCGTGGGCGACGCGTCGGCGTGCAACGTCTACTGGCAGGTCGGCAGCTCGGCCACGCTCGGCACCGGCACCGATTTCCGCGGCAACGTGATGGCCGACCAGAGCGTCACGCTGGACACCGACACGAGCGTGATCGGACGTGCGCTCGCGCGGATCGGCGCGGTCACCCTAGACAACAACGTCGTGGACGCCTCGGCGTGCGGCGCCGGAACTACGACGCCCCCGCCGTCTGATGACTCCGGGCCGGGCGGCTCTGTGCCTGGCGGCACTGCGCCTGGCGGCACTGCGCCCGGCGGCTCCGCGCCGGGACCGGGCACCACTGACCAGGCCCCGCCCCAAAGCCGGTCGACGTTGCCCACCCGGAGAGGCACCGCCACGATTCGGCGCTCGCCGCGTGACAGCTGTACGGACGGGTTCACTGCCAGGGTCCGGGGCAAGAAGATCGAACGCGTCGTATTCAGGCTGGACGGCAGGCGTATCGCCAGCCGGGCCGGTTCGCCGTTCCGGGTGCATGTGCGGGCCCGCTCCGGCCGCCACACCATCAGCGCACGGGTCACGTTCAAGGACGCGACCCGCGCCAAGACGCTGAATTTCGATTACCGCGTCTGCGCCGCACAGGTGCTCCGCCCGCGCCGCGGCCCGTCGCAGTTCACCGGATGAACCGTGCCGCTTCGAGACCTCCCGGCTTCGGCCGGGGGGCCTTGAACCGTGCCGCTTCGAGACCTCCCGGGTTCGCCCGGGGGGCCTCGGGCCTGGCGGTGGCGCTGATCACGGCCGGAGTCGGGTGTGTGCTCGCCGCTCCGGCATCAGCTGACGGGGGTCCGCGCGTGCCCGTCAGCCAGGCCCTCGTACTGCTCCTTAGCGATCACCCCGTCCGGTCCAGGCCAAACGCGGCCGCACACCGGATCGAGTCGATCGCCGCTCGGCGGCCGTTGACCGGCGTGCGCACCGTGCTCCCCGTGCTCGGCCACGCGACCGGAAGCGGGGGAAGCTCCTGGGTTGAGGTCCGACTCCCCGGGCGGCCGAACAGCCACACGGGCTGGATCTCGACCCGTGAAACCAGGCGCACGTCCACCGCGTGGCGGATCTCGGTCAAGCTCTCCACCCGACGGGTAACCGTCTATCGCGACGGGCGGCGCGCACGCCGGTTCCGGGCCGTGGTGGGCAAGCCGGCCACGCCGACTCCGCTGGGCCGCTTCTTCGTCGAGGAGGCCCTCGCGCTGTCCCCGCGGGCTGCCGGTGGTCCGTTCGCACTCGCCACCAGCGCGAGATCGAACGTCCTCCAGGAGTTCGAAGGCGGCCCGGGGCAGATCGCCCTTCACGGGACTGACAATCTCTCCGGCACGCCCGGCACCGCGGTCTCCCACGGCTGCATCCGGCTCAACACACGCGCGATCACCTGGATGGCGAGACGCATCGGCGGGGGAGTCCCGCTGACCGTCACGCGGTAACGCAAGCCATCGCAGCGGCCTGGCGGTGGTTGGCTCAGTTGTGCATCGGTCGTCGCGTACGAATGTCGGAGGCGGCGCGGCGGCGCGCGGGGCTGGGCGTCGGCGGCTCCGCAGACGGTGCCGGCAGGGCGAAGAGCGCGCGTCGCGAAGCAACACCCAGCTTGCGGTAGATGTTGCGTGCGTGCGTGCGCACCGTCTCGACGCCGATCTGTAGCGCCTGCGCGATCTGTGCGTTGGTCTGCCCCTGCCGGAGAAGGAGGAGCACGTCGCCCTCGCGCTGCGTCAGCAGCGGATCTCTGGCGCGTGCATCGGTCCAGTCGTGGGCGGGGAGCGGCGTGACCTGGAGTCCGCGCGAGGCGAGGTGGATCGTGTTGCGCACGTCGCGCGCCTGGGTGCTCCGTGCAAGGCAGGCGCTGGCGCCGAAGGCGAGGAGCTGGGCGGCCTCGGCGGCGGACAGGTCCTCTGCGAACAGGACCAGGCGCGTGTAAGGGTGCTCAACGCTGAGCTCGCGGACCTGGGCGAGGTCGCGCAGCGCACCGGCGTCGAGGACCAGCACGCTCGGGCGGTGAGCCCGCAGGACGACCGACAAGCGGTCGTAGGCGACGTCCTCCGCCACGATGGCCACCGACGGATCGTCGGTGAGGAGGGCGCCGAGGCCGAGCGCGAGCAGGTCATCGAGACGGGCGATGGCGACGGTGATGGGTGAGCGTGCGGGCATGGGGGAAGGTGGGCGCGCAGTTCCCGCCCGCCCTGTCTAATCGGCACAACACGGTCGAAGGGTGAGCCTGGCCTCACCTCTTATTCACCCGGCAGCCCCCCCAAAGACCACCCTCGCGGGATGAGGCCGGGGACCGTCGGCGCAGGCAAGCTTTGGAGATGGCGCCCTCCCGCATCCTCCTCGCCGCCGCGATCGTCGCAGGGCTCGCTGCGCCGGCGACCGCCGATGCCGCTCAGCGCGGGGCGCAAGGCCACTGGTCGCCGGCCCACACCGTGGTCTCGCCGGCCAAGGCGGGAACGCCGTTCAAGGCCGCCGCGGCCGTGGCGCGGCAGTATTGGGGCGCCGCGCCATGCAACGGCCAGATCAAGTTCATGGCCCGGAGCCCGCTCGCTCCCGGCGTCGATCCCGCGGCCGACGCTTGGGTCACATTCGACTCTTCGCTGGGAACGAACAACCTCGCTGCTCCGGCGGATACCTACACGAACTGCGTGATCGCCCTCGCGCGCTGGCGCTGGCCGACGTCGGCCAGCATGTCGGAGGATTGGGACATGCTGTGCACCACGATGATCCACGAAACGGGCCACCTGCTCGGCCATTCCCACGACCTCACAGCTGGAAGCGTGATGGCGCCCGTCTTCACCGATGGCTCGAACGTGCCGTCGCTGTGCCGAACGACGCGTCCGCGTGCGGGCCGCTCACTCGACGCCTCGCGGGCCCTGCGGCACGCGAAACGGTCGCGCTGAGACACAGGCCGTTGACGGCACCTCGGAGCAGGTCGCGTAGCTCAGCTCGGCTCAGCCCGACCCGGCGCAGGATTCCGTGGAGCGTGCCGGTCGCCAGGTCGCGGTTGTGGACAGGCACCGGGATCGAGCGCCGCTCGATGGGGCGCTTGAGGATGTAGCGGCTGCCACGCACCCGGTCGAGCCGCCAGCCGAGCTGTTCGAGCGCCCGGATCAGCTCCTTCGGCTTGACCGCCGGCAGCTTGCCGCTCACGCGGCGGCGGTTACCCGCCCTGCCTCGGTCCGGCGAACCGTCAATCGGGGCGACTGGATTTGAACCAGCGACCGCTCGGCCCCCAGCCGAGTGCGCTACCAGACTGCGCCACGCCCCGTGGTCGGCACGAGTCTACGCTAAGTTCCGTCCAGTCCGTATGCGAACATATGTTCGTCTACGGAAACGCTAGCGAAGTGCTACCGATGCGGCGAGACCAAGCCAGTCGAGGACTTCGCCTGGCGCCGGAAACCGCGGAATCAGCGCGTCTCGTTCTGCCGTCCGTGCCGGTCGGACTACGGCAAAGAGCACTACGCCGCCAACCGTCAGCGCTACATCGATCAGGCACAGGCCCAGAAGCAGAAGCTGGCGCGCGAACGCACTACCTACCTGATCGAGTTCTTCGTCACTCACCCTTGCGTCGACTGCGGTGAGAACGATCCGGTAGTCCTCGAGTTCGACCACCTCGGCGAGAAAGCGTTCGACATCGGTGCGGCACTTGCATACCGCAACTGGCAGAGCATTCTCGACGAGATCGAGAAGTGCGTCGTGGTTTGCGCCAAGTGCCACCGGCGTCGTACCGGCCGACGACGGGGCTGCCTCAGAGCGGTTCTAACCGGGCTCTAGCGGTGACCATTCAAAGCGGGCGACCGGACTCGAACCGGCACTCAGACCTTGGAAGGGTCTCGTGCAGCCGTTACACCACACCCGCGAGATACGGGGATTCTAGGCGGTGGGCGGTCAGCCAGCCAGCAAGCCTCCAGCCAGCGCGAAAACGGCGGTGCCAGCCCTCCCGGGAGGGCGCCGTTTCTTGCCGACCCACCGGCGCTACCCTTGCCGATCTCCGGGGGGACTGGTCTAACGGCTACGACGCGGGTCTCCAAAACCCGAGATTGGGGTTCGATTCCCTGGTCCCCCGCTACAGTCCTCCAGGAGGTCGCGAAACGACACCGGCACCGGGTAACGCTCTCAGCGAGACCGCCAGCGAAACCGCTCGACCACGCCGGTGAACCGATCAGAGCACGGTCGCGCACCCATCTGTATGCCCGCTTTCCTCCACCGCTTCATCTCGCTCGAGAACACCGTGCACCGGATGCTGATCCGCCACAGCATCGCCGCGCTGCGAATCTCGGTCGGGGCCGTCTTCCTCAGCTTCGGGGTGCTCAAGTACTTTCCGGGCGTCAGCCCGGCGGAGATGCTGGCGACCGACACCACGAACGTGCTGTTCCTCGGGCTGATCCCGTCCAGCGCGGGGATCTACGTCGTCGCGACGATGGAGTGCTTCATCGGCGTCTGCTTCCTGATCGGCTCGGGACCCCTGATGCGAGTGGCCATCTGGGTGCTGGCCGCGCAGTTCGTGGGCATCCTCTCCCCGCTGGTGATCGAGCCCGGCCGGCTATTCGCCGGCCCCCACGGCGCCCCCACCCTAGAGGGCCAGTATGTGCTCAAGGACGTGATCCTGGTGGCCGCCGGCATGGTCATCGCCGCGGGTACCTTCCGCGGCGGCATGCTTGTCCGCATGGAGCCCCAGGTCGGTCCACAGGTCGGTCGCGCCTTGAGCTCGGAACAGAAACTGCAGATCGTCCTGAGTGGCGCCAACGGCAACCGCTCCGTCGAAGAGGTCTGCCGCGACCAGGGCATCTCCACTGCAACCTTCTATGAGTGGCGCGACATCACGCTGGGTGGCGCACTCGTCGCGCTGGAGACGTCCAACTCGACTCGGATGGCAAGCGGGTAAGGCGGGGGGCGCTTGGACCCCATTTCCCGAGCCCTCATGCGCCGGGCTCCCCCACGTCAAACGGGTACACGTGCTCCCGCCGGAGGAAGCTGAGCGACGCGCGTATGCCTTCCAAGCCCGCGGTTTCGATGACTGCTACAGGCCGGTCGCAGTAGCGGTCGACCAGTGCGGTCATCTCTCGCCAGCGGACGACCCCGGTGCCGAGGACAAGTTCGGAGTCGAAGTCGCCCATGTTGTCGGTCAGATGCAGGTAGGCGATGTTCTCTCCCAGGCAGCTGAACCACCGCTCGAGCGACTCGCGAGAGAAGAGATGGTGGTGTCCGGTGTCCAAGCACACCTTGAGCCTTGGCGAGTCCACCCCGTCGAGCACCCTGGCGATCAGCTCGGGCGACTTGTCCCACATGTTCTCGAGCACCACGGTGATGTCATGCAGGGCGGTGACCTCACGCCAGAGGTCGACGTGCGCATCGACCCAGCGCTGGTAGTAGGCGTCGCGGCCCATCATCGGCAGGCAGTTGGTGTGAAACACGACGAACTCGAGCTGAAGCTCGTCGGCGATGGCAAGGGTCTGGGTGATGCGCTCCTTGGCGACGCGGCGGATGGCGGCGTCAGGGCTGTTCACGTAGAGGTCGAGGAACGGTCCGTGGATTGACACCAGCCGGCTCTCGTCTGCGAGGGTGGCCCTGTAGCGGTCGACCGTCGCTCGCGCGCCGCCGTCGAGCAGGTCCGGGAACGCGAAGTCGACCACCTCGAAGCCCAGGTCATGTTCGACAGCGAAGGCGCAGTAAGCCTCCAGCGTCTCGACGGTGGGCTGAAGGAGCAGGCGGCTCATGATGCGGGCGGAGGGACTCGAACCCACACGCTCTTGCGAACACCGGGACCTAAACCCGGCCTGTCTACCAATTCCAGCACGCCCGCAGGCAATCACAATCGTACGTCCCGTCCGCCAAGGTGCGGCGCGCCCCCGCCGGGAGAACTAGACTGGCGCGCGCATGGCGCATACGCGGATCGACCACCCGAATCGTGAGAAGGCGGGGTCCAAGGCGACGAAGCTCATCGTCATCGTGCTGCTGATCGCCAGCGCCGCCCTGATCACGATCATCACCGTGGGGGGCTGGTCGGAGTTGCAGGGCGCGCAGCCCGTTGCGTTCGCATACATCTTCCTCTACCTCGTGATGGCCTTCTACGTGGCGCGCTGGAACCGCGGCGTACTGCCGGTGGCGGCCGCGCTGGCCGTGCTCTTCGCCGCCGTCGCGGCGGTGGCGGGCCCGGCGTGGTTCGAGCGCGACAAGGCCGGCTTCGACACCCCCCTGCTCGAGCCGAGCATGCTGGGACTCTTGACGGTGATCCTCGTGCCCGTGCAGTTGCTGCTGCTGGCTTTCGCGATGCGCGGCTTCTCGCAGAAGTGGAACGTAGAGGTGGAGGTCCGTCGCGACGACGGTTACCCGCCCGCCGAAGGCCGCGGACAGAACCCGCAGCCCGCCGGCGCCTGACACAGCGCGCCTGACACGCGAATCCGGCGCGGCACGGGACGCGTTTCGTTACTCGAGGGGCGGTTCGGCGCCGAGGTCGTATCCCTTCTCCGCGAACGTTTCCCGCGCCTGGAGAACGCGCTGGCGCGTCTCGAGAGGAAGTTCCTTTCTGCCGAGTGCGACCGCTTCCCGGAGCCTTCCATCCGACATGGCTTCAAGCGCCGGCCTCCTGAGGTCGACGAAGGCTGCGATGCCGTTCGTCAGGTCGGCGTGCGCTTGCTCGACCTCCGATGGCGCATCCAGGGCACGCAGCTTGACCACCACCTCGTCGAGCGTGGTGAGCGCCGTCCGAGCGACGATCCGTGCCCCGTCGTCGGCCACCGCTTGGTTCGCTCGGGTGGCCTCGTCGAAGATGGTCTTCACATCTCGTTCGTAGCGGGCCTTGGAATCGGACTCCGACTCCTCACCGCAGGCGGCCGGCGTGAGGCAGAGGGCCAGAAGCACCAAGGCGGAGATATATGGGCGCATGCGAGTCTTCTACCAAACTCCATGCCCAGCTGCGACAGCGCTAGATTCCGCTTAGCAGAGCACCTGCGGCGGTGTCGAAACTGGTAAACGAGACGGTCTCAAACACCGTTGGTCGCAAGGCCTTGTGGGTTCGAGTCCCACCCGCCGCACTGCCGTCCAGTCGCGATCCTCAGGCGGGGCCCCGCCCGGTCGCGCGTTCGTTCGTCGCCAAGTAGCCGCCAAGGGCGATTCCGGCGGCGGCTATGAGGCCGAGGAAGATGCCGAGCTTTCGGCTGAGGTCGAGGGCGTCACCGGTGATGCCGGGATCGGGCACGCTTATCAGGGAAACAGGATCAGCAGCACCGCGAGCGCACCGGCCCGCCGCGACGATCGTCCCGGCGGGAGCCGGCAGGTCGACAGGCAGGTGCGGCGGCGCCACTCTAACCTGCTCCTGCGGATGGATGCCGCGCGGAAATCGCGGCTCTGCGGCTAGGAGCCCGGAACGCTCAGCCGCGTGAGGCGCTTCTCGGCGGCGTCGATCACCGAGCGCCGCCCGCGGCCGAAGCCCTCGTAGAGCACCACCGCGGCCAGCGACTCACGGTCGGCATCGGCCAGGCGGGTCTTCAAGGCGTCAACCGTCATGGCGTCGTATCCCTCCCAGGGAGCGTCCACGTGTATCTCGGCGCCCGCGCCGTCCTCGGCACCCCGCTCGGCGAACTCGGCCACGGGGACCGGTTCGTCGTCGAGGGTCTTGACCCGGTCGGGCACGGGCGGCGCGGGCGGCGCCCGGGTCGGCTCGCTGGGAGCGGGACGCGCGGGGCGGGAAGCCGGCCGCGCGCGCGGGCGGCGCCTGGGCACCGGACGCTCGAAATCGACGCTCGTGCCGGTGGGCTCGGGAGCCGAGCCCTCCGGCCGGACCACCTCGAGGGCCGAACGGGTCTCGCGTACGACGGCGAGCGCCGCTTCGAGTGCGCCCTCGCCGATCGCGGCCACGAGCCAGAGGGGGCGCCTGAGGAGACCGGTCAGCCGCATCGCTGGCCTTCAGCTTTCCCGCGGACGACGCGACCAAACCTCACCCTCACGCCGGCGGGAACCACTCAGACAGGGGTCACGGCGTTGTGCTTCGCGGGCCACTCGCGCCGGCGTCCGTCGTAGAACCGGTAACGGCGCACGAGCTCCTCCCGCAGGTCCTCGGGCGCGATGACCGCGTCGACGACCAGCTCGGAGGCCAGGTGGAGCACGTCGATCTCGTCCCTGTACTCCCGCCGGAGCTTCTCGACGAAGGCGGCGCGCTCGTCCTCGTCCTCGATCGCCTGCACCTGGTTGAAGAACACGGCGTTGATGGCCGCCTGCGGGCCCATCACGGCGATCTTGGCGCTCGGCAGCGCGAGGCACGCGTCCGGATCGAAGGCCGGCCCAGCCATCGCGTACAGCCCGGCCCCGTAGGCCTTGCGCACGATCACCGAGATCTTGGGCACGGTGGCTTCCGAGACGGCGGAGATCATCTTGGCGCCGGCGCGGATCATGCCCTGGCGCTCGACCTGGGTGCCGATCATGAACCCGGGCACGTCCGCCAGGAAGAGCAGCGGGACGTTGAACGCGTTGCAGGTCCAGATGAAGCGCGCCGCCTTGTCGGAAGAGTCCACGAACAGCACGCCGCCCTTCTGTCGCGGCTGGCTGGCCACGAGGCCGACCGCGCGGCCCTCGAGGCGGGCATAACCCACCACGAGCTCCCTGGCCCAGCGCTTCTGCACCTCGAGGAAGGATCCCTCGTCAACCAGGGAGTCGATCAGAGCCAACATGTCGAAGGGCTTGTTCTCGTCGACCGGGATGAGGTCGCGAATCGGGGCCTTCGAGCCCGGCGCGGCGGGCGGGGCCGGCGGAGGGTCCTCGCGCCAGTGGCGCGGAAAGTACGAGAGGTAGCGCTTGGCCAGATCGATGCCCTCCGCGTCGGTGGCGACCAGGAAGTGGCCGCAGCCCGAAACGCCCGTGTGCATGCGCGCGCCGCCCATCTCCTCGAGGGTGACCTTCTCACCGATCACCATCTCCGCCATCCGAGGAGAGCCGAGGTACATCGAGGCGTTGCCATCGCGCATGATCACCACGTCGCAGAACGCGGGGATGTACGCGCCGCCCGCGGCGCTCGGGCCGAACAGCACGCACACCTGCGGAACGACGCCCGACAGCTTCACCTCGGTGTGGAAGATCCGGCCGGCGTGACGGCGGCCGGGGAACACCTGTACCTGCTCGGTGATCCGCGCGCCCGCAGAGTCCACGAGGTAGACCATCGGCATCAGCTGCTCGAGCGCCTGCTCCTGGATGCGGATGATCTTCTCGACGGTCTTCGGCCCCCATGAGCCGGCCTTCACCGTCGGGTCGTTGGCCATCAGGCAGGTTGGGCGCCCGGCGACGGTGGCCATGCCCGTGACCACGCCGTCGGCGCCGAAGCCCTCCTGCTCCCAGTTGGCCAGCAGGGCGTCCTCCACGAACGAGCCGTCGTCGGTGAGCCGGGCCACGCGCTCGCGGACCGCCAGCTTGCCCTGCTGCTCGGCCTTGACGTGGTGGCGGCCGGGCCCGCCTGCGCGGGCGCTCTCCAGCGCTACTGCCAGGTCGGTCACGGGCGGCAGTCTCTCATGAAGAACTCTCTCAACGAGCGCCCACCTGGCCTCGTCGATGTCCTTGCCCGGCGATGTGCTAGCGCCTTGACTGGATGGCACTGTCTCGACCACGGTGCAGCAAAAGCATCCGATAATCTGATTGCGCCTATGGAACGCCTGACTGCAACCGAGGCGGCGAGACGGTTCTCGGACCTCCTCGACCGAGTGGAGAACGACCGGGAGATCTTTGTCGTCGAGCGACGCGGACGAGCCATCGCCAGCATCGCCCCGGCCGCAGCAGCGTCGGGCCGTGCCGTCAAGGACCTTCTTCGCTCAGAGATGCCGGACCCCAGCTGGGTCCAGGAACTGGACGAGCTGCGCCAGTTTGCTTGAGCCCGAGGAGCCTCGCTGGAACGGCTGATCCTCGATGCCACCGTCTTGATCGCGGTCGAGCCGGCGACCAGGGCGATGGACTCGGTGGTGGGAGACGAAGACGACGTCGCTATCGCCGCGGTGACGGCGGAAGAGCTCCTCGTCGGCGTGGCACTCGCTGACCGCCCCCGCAAAGACGCCCGCTGCGCGTTCGTCGACTCCCTGCTTGCGAGCATCCCCATCGAGCCGTACGACCTCGAGATCGCCCGCGTTCACGCCACGCTGCTCGCCGACACCCGCAAGCGAGGGCGCGTCCGAGGCGCGCACGACCTCCTCATCGCGGCCACCGCCCTCGCCCGTACCCGGACCGTGGTAACGACCGACGCCAGCGGCTTCGAGGACTTGCCCGATGTTGCCCTCCGCCTCCTTCGCCCCGTGGGTTGATGCTGCGCGGCCCGCAGCGGCTGCGAATAGCCAGGCGGCGCACGACTGATGCGGCGATCGGTCGGCTAGGCTGGCGGCCGTGGCGACCTGGGAGTACACGACAGCCGTGATCACCCACGGGCTGATGGGCCGCAAGGAGGACGAGCTCGACCGCGAGGCGATGGACGTGCTCCTCGCCGAGCACGGCGCTCAGGGGTGGGAGCTCGTGAAGATCCTGCTCCAGCAGAACCTCCACCACGAGAAGGATGGCCACGTGCTGGTCTTCAAGCGCCAGACCGCGTCCGCCTGAGCCAGCGCGCCAAACGTCTACGGCGTGGAGCGCACCTTCCAGGTCAGACCGCCGTTGGGGGACTGCTGGATGGTCCCGTCGTGTAACGCGACGTACAGCGTTCTCTCGCCGTCGTCGTCGAATGCCGACGGTTCTCCCCCGGCCTGTCCGATCGCCTGCCAGCGCCGGCCGCCATCGGCACTGACCTAAACGATTCCCCTCTGGTCTACGAGGTAGAGCCTTTCCGGGCGCGGCCACGTGAGCAGCCCGGTAGTGCTGCCGGCCGAACGCCAGGAGCGGCCCCCGTCGGGCGACGCGTACAGCCCCTCCGAACCTGTCGCCACCAAGTGCTCCGGATCAGCGGGATCGACCGCCAGGGACACCAGCGCCTCCGGGAAGGCAAGTCGGCGCCAGGTGCGTCCGCCGTCACGGCTCGAGAGAAAGCGCTCCTCTCGGCTCTCGAAGTCCGACCCGAAGCCGTAGACGCGCTTGCCGCCGAGCTCCAGCAGGTGGAAGTCGGCCTCTCCCTGAAGAGAGATCTCGTTCCAGCTTCTGCCGGCATCACGCGACTCGATCAGGCCGAGGAAGGGCGGCAGGTCCTGGCGCACATCCGGGTGGCCCGAGCCGAGGAAGCGGTCGGGACCGATGACGGCGAAGGCCATCGTGTCCTGGTAGCGCCGCCCGTCGACCCGCTTGGCCTTGCGTTCGCCCTCCGCCAGGCGAAACAGACCAGTGTGCGTCGCTATGAAGAGCGCTCCGTCCGCCGGGTTGGGACCGAGTCCGTGGACGTGGACGGGCCCAGGATCTTCGATCACCGAATCGTCGACCACAGAACCGAGCCCGTCCTCCTCTCCCCCTCCGCAGCCGCCGACCGTGATCGCCGCGCTCACTACAGCGAGCACCGCCACGAGCGTGAGAGGCCGGATCAGCGCCCGCGCCCGGGCGAGCTCGCCGGGCCGGGTGGCCACGAGAAGCCCGGCAGCCGCCACCGCCATCAAGAGCAAGCTGATCCATTGGGAGCTGTCGAGGCCGAGGGCGAGATCGTCGCTGTCCACGCGGTAGAAGAAGATCAAGAATCGGCCCGCCGCGTAGAGACCGACCACCGTCCACAGCAGCGCACCGGGCGCTCTGAGCCGGCGGTGCGCAGCCCAGACGATCGCCAGCAGGACCAGCGCCAGCACAATCTCATACAGCCCGCCGGGGTGGTAGGCGACAGCGCCGCTGGGGACGTCGGCATCGGGGTGGGTGTACCTGATCCCCCACGGGACCGAGGTCGGCGGACCGTAGTGCTCTCCATAGATGAGGTCGCCGATCCGCCCGACCGCCATGCCTAACGGAAACCCCGCCGCGAGGGCGTCCAGGTGCCGGATCCCCAGGCCGTGACGGCGCGCCCACAAGCCGGCCGCGACCGTCCCGAAAGATCATCCCCCCGTAGAAGGAGAAACCCTGTGCGCCGAGCCACTCGCCCGGCCGCAGTAGATCAGCGGGTTCCTTCTCGAGCAGGAACAGAAGCCGGGCTCCGACGATGCCGGCCATGCTCACCACGAGCACCATCTCCTGAACGCGGCCCGTCTCGAGCCCGTGGCGTGCGGCGTAGCGGGACGCAACCAGCGTCGCGATGGCCAAACCGACGGCAATCCCGATCCCGTGCCAGGCAAGCGTCAGCGGTCCGATCTCGATCATCGGGTCGATGTCGATCGTGATGGCGGCCAGCACCGGAGAGAAGTCCTCCACCTCCTACACGGTATAGGAGCGGCCAGCCCCTTCTGCAGCTGGGCTTGCATCGCTCCATAACTCGGCACGAGCGCAAGGAGCACGCCGCCGGCGCTCGAAGAGCCCATGCATCCCCCCGCTCGAGCGGGGCACTTTCACGACCTACGACCCAATGACACCGGGCAGAGAAGGAGACACCCCATGACCGACTCGCGGAGGCTGGCGGGAGCATTCGCGCTCGCCCTTTTTTGGACCACACCGGCAGCGGCCAGCGTCCCGCACACCGTGGAGTCCGGCGAGACCCTGTGGTCGATCGCAGCCGAGAGCAACCTCACTCCGCGGGCGCTGGCGGCCGCGAACGGACTTCCGGAAACCGCGCAGGTGTTCGCCGGCCGGACGATCCAGATTCCATCCGAGGCCGAGGCGACCGCCGCTCTGGGCTCCCCTGACTCGCTCGGCGCCGGCGGCGTGGAGGGCAGCAGTGCTTCGGCGGCCGGGACCTACACGGTTGCTCCCGGCGACACGCTGAGCGGCATAGCCGCGCGCAGCGGGATGACTCCCGAACAGGTGGCCGCCATGAACGGCTTGGCCCCGGACGCTCACGTGATCTCCGGGTCGCTGCTCACCGTCGGCGGCGATGTGGCGGCCGAGCCAGAGCGAGTAACCGCCGAAGAGGTGGGCCGAGTTGCCAGCGCGCACGGAGTCTCCCCTTCGCTCGCCGCGGCCATCGCCTGGCAAGAAAGTGGGTTCAACAACGGCCTCGTCTCATCGGCCGATGCCCGGGGCGTGATGCAGGTCGTACCCGACACGTGGAGCTGGGTGGAGGGCAGCCTTCTCGGGCGCCGGATCGATCGCAGCTCGCCGGAGGACAACCTGCACGTCGGCGTGCTGTACCTGGGTCAGCTGATCCAGGATGCGGGCGGAGACGAGGCGAGGGCGGTGGCCGGCTACTACCAGGGCCCCGCCTCCGTGAGCCAGATCGGGTTGCTGCCCGAAACCGAGCAGTACGTTGCCAACGTCATGGCCCTGCGCTCGCGTTTCGGGGGATGAGCCTTCAGAGGTAGCCGAGTGGGTCCACGGGCGAGCCGTTGACGCGTACCTCGAAGTGGAGGTGGTTACCGAACGAGTTGCCGGTGTTGCCGACGTAGCCCATCACCTGGCCCTGCTGGACCGACGCGCCCGCGGTCGTTCCGAGGCGCGACTGGTGCGCGTAACACGTGGACAGGCTGCTCGTGTGCTGGATGCACGTGTAGTTCCCGTAACCACCCTCCAAGCCTGCGATCACCACGCGGCCAGAATCCGCAGCTCGAATCGGTGTCCCCCCCGCGGCGCTGATGTCGAGCCCGGCATGCAAACGCCCCCAGCGCGGACCGAAGGGCGAGGTGATCGGCCCGTCGATCGGCCAGATCAGGCTTCCGGACCCCTGCCGGATCGGTCCCGCGGGCGTGTTGGCCGCAGAAGGGGCGCTGGGGGCGGCCGCACGAAGCTTGGCCGTGACCCGCTCCTGCTCGCGTTCCAGGGCAGCCAGACTCTCCTGGGCGCCGCGCCGCTGCTCGCGAACCTTGACCAGCACGCGCCGCCGGCCGTAGCGCTGATCGCGCAGCTGGCCCTGCGCCGACGCCAGGCGGTCGCGGGTAGCGGCGATCCCATCGCGCTGTTGCAGTATCCGGGCGGCGGAGGCCTGCTTCTCGTCCTCCAGTTCGTCGAGGCGCCGCTCCCGGGACTCATAGCGCGCCTTGAGCACGCGCACCCGCACGACGACGGCGCGATCCTGGTCGGAGATGCGCTCAAGGAACTCCGTGCGCTCGAGCAAGTCGTCGAAGCCGTCGGACTCGAGTACGACGGTCAGGACGTCAGGCTGGTCGGACTTGTAGAGCTCCACGAGGCGGTCGGCAAGCGCGCGACGGGCCCTGGCGAGCTGAGCGCGGGCGCGTTCGAGACGGTCACGCGCTGCCTCCAGCTCATCGCGTAGACGCAGCAGCTCGGCGCGCTCGGCATCGAGATCGTCCTGGACCCCAGCGAGGCGCTGCTCGGTGCCGTTGATCTCGCCCTGGAGGCTGTCGATACGCAGGCCGTAGCGCTGGATCGTGGTGGAGAGCACGCCTTCCACGCGCTTCTTGCCCGCGACCCGATCCCGCTTCTCCTCGATCCGTTCGGGCAGAGAAGCAGACTGCCCGGGAAGGGGCAGAACGATGTATGCCGCGAGGGGCAGAGCTATCATGAGCCAGAAGTACTTGCGCATCTCGAGGGGGGACGCATCGAGCGTCCGGGGAGGGCGCGGACCGTAGCACTGGCTCCTACGTGGAGTAGGACTGCTGGGCGGTTTCGTGCAGCACGACGGACCTCGCAAACTGCGCCCGCGCCAGCGGTCAGCGACCGTCGGGACGGCTGGCGCGAGCTGTGGTTACTAGGTTGCCCCGAGGTACTGGACGGATTGCTGACGGCGGCAATGGTAGCTCCTACATCATGTCGGTCTTGCGGGTGTGTGGCGAGTCCTACGCGGCGTGGGAGTTCTCTACACTCCCGCGCGTGCCACAGCTCCGAACGACGCGCTTCCTCTTGGCCTTCGCGGGAGCCTCCGTTGTGGCTGCGCTAGCGATGGGCATCCCTACCGACGTGATCCCGAACCCGTGGTACCAGCGCATGACACCAGTACGACCGCTCGACGTCGCGATGCTTCCCGCCCTTAGCATCGTCGTGGGCGCGCTCGTCGCCACCTACGCGCTGCCGGGGGCTCGGGCCTTCAGCTCGCTGTCGGCGGGGTCGGGGTCGGGGCTCCTCGGCACCTTCGCGATCGGCTGCCCCGTCTGCAACAAGGTCGTGATCCTGGTCCTCGGCTACTCGGGCGCGCTCGCCTACTTCGCACCGGTTCAGCCGGCGTTGGCAGCCGCAGGGCTGGTTCTCGCCTCGATCGCATTGCGTGGGCGGCTGCGTGCCCTCGCCCGCGGGTGCTCCATCGACTCAAGCCCGGACCAGAGGGGGGTGCTGGCTGCTCAAACGCTCCCGAAGCGCCGGTAGAGCTCGAAACCGGGTACCGAAGCCAGCGGCCCGCGGATCAACACCGCGGCCAGCATCCCCAGACCCATCCAGCCCATGTCCAAGGGCTCCATCATGCCGGCCTAGGCATGACAGCAGCCGGCCTGTGCGTTCGAGCGGCGTACTATCCGACAGGCGATGGGTCGACGGTCAAAGTACCTCGCTCGCCAGGACGAGTCCGTGCACCGGGGTCGCGATCGCGGACCCAACTGCCCCCCGGCGAAGTCGAACTGACGCCGCCCTGGCTGCAACGCAAGCCTATAGGTCGGCGGGGGCGCTCACCACGACTGCTCTTCTTGCGGTGGCCCTGGCGGCCTGTGGCACGAGCACTTCCGGGCCGAGCGAACCCACGTTCGCGGAACCGCGCGATGAACGCGCTCTGGTGCCCGCCCCAGCCCAGCGGACCGTGCACAAGACCCTTCACGACCTTCCACGCCTCTGTCTCCAGAGCCGTCCCGACACTCGTGAACTCAAGGAGGCGGCCCGCGTCTTCATCCAATACTACGAACGCTTTCCGAGCCAGCGGTTCCGGCTGCAGATCGACGAAGAGTCCGGGTCCATGCTCTCGGCCCTCCTGGTTCTCCGGGCAGAGCTCACCCGCTGCAGCGTCCGCCTCACCAAGTCGGTCGACAGGGTCTTGCCGTTCCGGATCCGACGCGCACTGCGGATGCAAGTAGGGAAGCGTCCCCACCCCGGGTGAGGACGGCGAACGACCGAGAGCCGGCGGATGCGCACCGACGCGATGGGCCATGCCCTCCTTGTCGCACGAAGCGCAGCCCGGAAGGGGCGCATAGACTGCGGCACCTCCGATGCCCAACGACCTCGAGTTCCGTGGCGACCTCCAGATCGAGGTCATGAATGTGGTCTGGAGGCTTGGCGAGTGCACAGTGGAGGACGTCAGAGCCGAGCAGCCCGAGCGGCGGCAATCGGCCTACACGACCATCCAAACCGTGCTCAACCGCTTGGTCGAGCGGGGGTTGTTGAGCCGGCGCCGTCAGGGGCGCGCCTTCGTCTACCGCGCGAACCTCAATGAGTCAGAGCTCTTGGCACGATCGATTGGCGAGCGCCTCGCAGGTGCATCGCCAGACGCACGGCGGGCCGCCCTGGTCACCTTGGTCGATGACCTCGAGCCGGACGAGCTCGATGAAATCGCCCGGCGCGCCAACCGAATCAGGCGCGATCGCGGGAAGCGCTGATGACCGGCCTGCAAGTCGGGGTCGCCCTTGCTCTCCCGGGCGCGATCGTCTTGCCGCACCTGGTCCCTCTTCAGCGCGTCACCCCTGCGGTCGCCGCGGTGGTCTGGCTGTGCGCCCTGAGCTTGAGGGCCCTGGTAGCCATCGGCGGCGCGCTCTTCGTCTTCGTATACATGCCGCAAACGGGGGTCTACGAGGCAGTCGCCAACTGGTGCCTGCACGAGGTTCTGCCGCTGATCGCGGGCCACCTGGGCCTCTCCGGGCATCCCCTCGTCCACGCAGCGATCATCGTCCCGGGCCTCGCACTCGCAGCCTCCGTCCTGTGGCTGCTCTTCGGCCTCACGCGAGGGTGGCTGCTCGTCAGAGCCAAGCTCCGTCGCGCGCTCGGCGAGGGTCCGCACGGCAGCACGATCATCGAGGACGAGGGCATCGTGGTCGGCGTGACCGGGGTCGGCCGCAGCCGCATCCTGATCTCCCGAACGGCACTTCAAGCGATGGACCCCGAGGAGCTGGAAGCGAGCCTCAGTCACGAGCTGGGCCACGTCCACCGGCGACACCGCCCGCTGTTGCTGCTGTCCTCGGTGCTCGTGGCCCTCGGTCGAATGCTCCCCGGGACCCGTTGCGCAGCGGCAGAGCTTCGTTTCAGCCTCGAGCGAGATGCCGACGACTACGCCGTGCGCCGCACGAGGGACCCCTTGGCGCTGGCCAGCGCGATCTGCAAGGCGGCGAGCTCCCGCGCGCCCGCGGGAGCCACGGCGCTCGCCAGCAGTGGCCGCGTGGCGCTGAGGCTGGACTATCTGGAGGGACAGGCGCGGCGGGCCAGTCCCTCACTCGAGCGAAGGAGCCGAATCTTGGCCGCGGTCCTGGTGGCGGTCACCCTTGGCCTGGCGGCCACGCTACCGATCTGGGCCTTGGCCGTGCCACGGGCAGGGCCTGTTCTCAGCGCGGCCCGCAGCGCCTGCACCGACGGGATGTCGCAACACCGGGGCTAGTCGCTAGGCCAGGAACGCTAGGTTGCCATCGCGCGGCACGATTCGGCGCACTCGCGGCAGGCCTCAGCGCAGCGCTGCATCTGTTCGTCTCCGTTTCCGATCCGCTCACCAGACTCGGCACAGCGCTCGCATGCCTCGGCGCACAGTGCGCACGAGCGGCCGTGTAGCTCCGAGCCGCGGAGCATGAAGTCGCGGCTCGCGTCGCACGCTTGAGCGCAGTCCAGCAGCGTCCGCTGATGGTCTGCGCAGCGTGCGCGCCTCCCATGGAAACGACGACGGCCCGGCTGAGCGCCGGGCCGTCGAAGCTTCGTTAGCCGGAATGCCCTCCTCCGTGTTCGCCGCCGCCACCGCTTTCCGTCGCGGGGACCGGCCCGCCGTACTTCTTGGTCCGGAAGGCGTTCATCTCCTCGATCTCTCGCTCCTGGGTCGAGACGATTCCCTCGGCCAGCTTGCGCAGGTCGGCGTCCTTTGTGCTCTCGAGGACAATCTTCGCCATCTTCACGGCACCGGTGTGATGGGGAACCATCTCGTCCACGAAGGCCCGATCGAAGGGATCCGCCGCCCGCAGCATGTCGTTCGTGGCCGGGGAGTGGGTCATGCCGGCCTCCTCGGCGCTCAGGCCGAGCCCGTCGTGCGCCCCGGGGTCCGGCTCGAGCTCTCCGCCGATCAGGCGCGTGTAGATCTTCTCCATCTCGGCCATCTCGCGCTCCTGAGTCGTGACGATGTCGTCGGCGAGCTGCTTGACGAAGGAAGCCTCGCCGCGCTCCTGGGCGATCTCGGCCATCTCGATCGCCGTGCCGTGGTGGTGCACCATGCCCGTGAGGAAGGCCTTCTCGACGGTCTCGGTGCTACCGGCCTCGCCGCTGGAGGCTTCGTCGTCATCGCCGCCGCACGCGGCGGCGCCCAGCACCAGCACTGCGGTCAGCAGGAGAGCCGCAAGCGCGCGCCCCGGCTTCGAGGTATGCCTCATAAGTGATTCTCCTTGTGGTCGAGTTGAAGGAGCGCCAGGCAAAGCTTGTGACTGGAGGGATCCTCGTCCGTCCGTGGCGTCCCTCCCTGATTGTAGGCAAGTCCGACGCGCTGTCGGACGGTCTGTCCGGTCAGGGACGCCGGGCCACGCCCAGGACGTGCGGTATCGCCGGCATCACCCTCGCGGGGCTGAACCCAAACCGCTCGCAGTCCATGACCTCAAAGCCGGCCTGTTCGATCGCGGTGGCGGTGTCACGGCTCATGTGACAGCCGCCGGACAGGCGCGGCCAGAGGGCGTCTCCGAAGCGCATTAGCCGCGCAACGCCCGGCTTGCGTGCGACTACGTGCTCGTAGAAGCGCAGCTCGCCCCCGGCTCGTATCACGCGAAACAGCTCGGACAGAGCGGTCGGCTGGTCGGGAACCGAACAGAGGACAAGCGAGGCCACTCCGACGTCGAAGCACTGGTCCTCCACCGGCAGCGAGTCGGCAACTCCGTCGACCACTCTCACGCGGCCCCCTTCGCGCTCGGAGGCCTCGACGGCCGCTTTTCGTAGCACCGGCTCGGGCTCGACCGCCACCACCTCCGTCACCGACTCCGGGTAGTGCGCGAAGTTGAGGCCGTTGCCCGCACCGACCTCGATCACCCGCCCGGCGGCCCCGGTGAGCAGCTTGCGCCTGTGCCCGGCTTGTCCTTGTGCCTCAGCCTCCGCGCTGAAGCGCTTGTAGAAGCGGGCAAAGATCGGATGTCTGACTTCGTGGTCGGGCATGTGCACGGAAATCTAATACGCCGACAATGTCGAATCAGGCCGGGCCACGCCCGCGATCAGCGCGTCTCTCGCAGATCACCTCCACGCTCGGCGCCTGCCGGCCGGCCCGCCCGCGCGGCGCGGATGCCCTCCTCGAGCTGGCGCTCGGAGATCGCACCGATCACGTGAGCTACGACCCGGCCGCGGCGGTCGATGAAGAAGGTCTCGGGGAGGGCGGCCACACCCCAGTCGCGCGCCACCTCATCCGATTTGTCGCGGACGTTCGGGTAGGTGATCCCCCGCTCGCGCAAAAAGGACGTGGCGTCCCCGGTAACGTCCTGCATGTTGAGCCCCAAGAACACGGTCCCCCGCCCGCGGAATCTCTGCCAGGCCCGCTCGAGCTCGGGGGCCTCCGAGCGGCACGGCGGGCACCAGGAGGCCCAGAAGTTGAGCACCACGGGCATTCCGCGCAGTTCCGTGGAGGCGAGGCTCCCGTCCTGGAGCGCTGCGCCCAGGCGCGACTCCAGCGGACCGGGCCGGCCGCGCGCAAGCACGGGCAGCTCGAAGTCGGGAGCGTCAGCCGCCTTCGATTCGCTGAGGCGGCTGTCGATCGTGTCGTCGGGTCCCGAGCTGATCACTCCGTAAACGAGCAGCGCGACGAATGAGGCGACCAGCAACAGCACCGTCAGGCTGGCGGGGCGACGCCAGGGCGGGCGGCGTCTCGCATGGCTCGTGAACACGAGGCTGGACCGACCGTTGCGCCGCATCCGCTCGCGCCCCTCCCTCCCGCTCCGCCGCTCAGCCCCGACACCTTGTAGGAGACGGAAGGCTACCGTAGCGCTGCGCTCAGAGCGAGCAGGCTCGGCCGAGAAAAGAGCGTAGGGGCTTCCGGGCGGGCGGCACGGCAATCAGCCGCGCCGCATCAGCCGCCCGACCGCGCCCATCAGCTCGTCGGTGCGTTCCTCCTGCTGATCGGAGTCCGCGCGTACCACGCACACACGCGCATGGTCGTCGAGAAGCCCGAGGGCGACCTTGTCGAGCGCCGCCTGCACAGCCGAGATCTGGGTGAGCACGTCGATGCAGTACCGGTCCTCGTCGACCATGCGCTCGACTCCCCGAACCTGTCCCTCGATGCGCTTCAGCCGGGTCTGCAGCTGGTCCTTGCTGGCCGAGTAGCCCCTTTGGATAGGAGGTGTCATGCCGGCCAGTGTACACGTACCCCGGGGGGGTTTGATAGTGTTCTCTGGCCCATACCCCCTAGCCGTATTTCGAGGAGCGCTGGCCCCCAATGCCGACACCGATCGCGAAGACCTACACCGTCAAGGGCATGAGCTGCGGCCACTGCAAGGCGGCCGTGACCGACGAGGTCCAGCGGGTGGCCGGTGTGGACACCGTCGAGGTGGATCTCGAGGCGGCGACCCTGACCGTACACGGTGACCAGATCGACGAGGCGGCCATTCGGGACGCGGTGGACGAAGCGGGCTACGAGGTCGTGTCATGACCGCCCTCGCGCGGCTGGCCGCCTTCGCCATCCTGCTGGTCGGGGTCTTCGGCGCGGCCACGCTCGCGGGCGGCGCGGTCGGTCCGCAGACCGAGGACGCGGACGGGGACGGCCACGAGCCCCACGGCCACCCCGACGGTGATAGCGCCGACGGGGCCGGCGCGCACGGCGGCCACGAGACCGAGGACGCGGGCGGGCCCGGGCTGGCGGTGGCCGCTGACGGCTTGCGCCTGGTCGCCGCGCGCACCCGCGTTCGGGTCGGCGAGCCCCAGCGGTTCGCGTTTCGCATCGTCGACGACCGGGGGCGGGCTGTGCTTCCCCCCAGCTTCGAGGAGGAGCAGGAGCGCAAGCTGCATTTCATCGTGGTGCGTCGGGACCTGTCCGGCTATCAGCACCTCCACCCCGAGGTCGCCGCCGATGGCACGTGGTCGATCGCCCTGCGTCTGAGCGAGCCCGGCGTGTACCGAGCCTTCGCCGACTTCCAGCTCGGCGGGGCCAAGCGCACCCTCGGCGTCGACGTCTTCGCGGCGGGCCCGTTCCGGCCCCGCCCCCTGCCCGCACCCGCGCAGACCGCGCGCGCCGCCGGCTACGAGGTGCGGCTGTCCACCCGCGACCAGGCCGGCCCGACCGAGCTCGCCTTCGAGGTGAGGCGCAACGGACGCCGGGTCAGGAGCCTCGAGCCCTACCTGGGCGCGCGCGGGCATCTCGTCGCTCTGCGCGAGGGCGACCTCGCCTACCTCCACGTCCACCCCGAGGCGGCCGGCGGTCCCGGCGAGCCGATCGAGTTCGCGGCCGAGTATTCCTCGGCCGGGCGGTACCGCCTCTACCTGCAATTCAGGCACCACGGCCGAGTCAGGACCGCCGAGTTCACCCAGCAGGTGAACCGGTGAGCACAACCGAACCGCGGGAGGAGCGGCTCGACCTGCCGATCACCGGCATGACGTGTGCCTCCTGCGCAAACCGGATCGAGAAGCGCCTGAACAAGCTCGAGGGCGTGCAGGCCAGCGTCAACTACGCAACGGAGAAGGCATCGGTGACCTTCGATGCGCAAGCGGTGCAGCCGGAGGATCTCCTCGGCGCGGTCGAGCAGGCGGGCTACGAGGCCCATCTGCCCACCCGGGCTCTCGGAGACGACACCGCCGAGACGGAGGAGGTCGACGAGACCGCCCCCCTGCGCCGGCGGCTGATCGTGTCGGCGCTGCTGTCGGTGCCGATCGTGGCGCTGGCGATGGTCGAGGCGCTGCAGTTCGAGTTCTGGCAGTGGCTCTCGCTGCAGCTGGGCACTCCGGTCGTACTGTGGGCGGGCTGGCCTTTCCACAAGGCGGCCTGGGCCAACCTCAAGCATGGCGCCGCGACGATGGACACGCTGATCTCGGTCGGAACGCTGGCCGCCTACGGCTGGTCTGTGGTCGCCCTCTTCTTCCTCGGTGCCGGCGACACGGGGATGACGATGGAGTTCAACCTGATCCCCGACCGTGGTGCCGCGATCGACGAGATCTACTTCGAGGTCGCGGCGGTGGTGATCACCTTCATCCTGGGTGGGCGCTACTTCGAGGCCCGCGCCAAGCGCCGGGCGGGGGCGGCGCTGAAGGCGCTGATGGACCTGGGCGCCAAGGAGGTCTCCGTGCTCGACACCGACGGTGCCGAGCGCCGGATCCCGGCCGACCGCCTGGAGGTCGGTGACAGGTTCGTGGTGCGCCCGGGCGAGAAGGTGGCCACCGACGGCGAGGTCGAGGAGGGCGCCTCCGCGGTCGACCAATCGCTGCTCACCGGCGAGTCGATCCCGATCGAGGTGGCCCCCGGGGACGCCGTCACGGGCGCGACAGTGAACGTCGGCGGCCGGCTGATCGTGCGGGCGACCCGGGTGGGCTCGGACACCGCTCTGGCCCAGATCGCGAAGCTCGTGACCGACGCACAGTCGGGCAAGGCGCCGGTTCAGCGCCTTGCCGACCGTGTCTCGGGGGTGTTCGTCCCGATCGTGATCGCGATCGCGGCGGCCACGCTCGGATTCTGGCTCGGCGCGGGCGACGCCGGCCTGGCGTTCACGGCCGCGGTGGCGGTCCTGATCATCGCCTGCCCGTGCGCCCTCGGCCTCGCCACCCCCACCGCCCTGCTGGTCGGCACCGGCCGCGGCGCGCAGCTCGGCGTGCTGATCAAGGGGCCGGAGGTACTCGAGTCGACCCGCCGCGTGGACACAGTCGTGCTGGACAAGACCGGCACCGTCACCACGGGCAAGATGGCCGTCGTCGAGGTGATCACCGCTGGGGGCACCGACCGCGCGCAGGCGCTGCGCCTGGCCGGGGCGCTCGAGAACGCCTCCGAGCACCCGATCGCCCGCGCCATCGCACAGGCCGCCGAGCGGGAAGTTGGATCGCTCGCGCAGGTGGAGGCCTTCGCCAACCACGAGGGCATGGGCGTCGAGGGCCGCGTGGAAGGCCACAGCGTGCTCGCCGGGCGGCCGGCCCTGCTCTCCGAACACGGCGTTCCGCTCACCCCTTCGCTGGAGCAGGCGCGGCGCGACGCCGAGGGCGATGGGCGAACGGCGATCGCGGTCGCCTGGGGCGGCGCGCCCAGAGCGATCTTCGTGGCGGCCGACACGATCAAGGACAGCTCGCCGGAGGCCGTGCGCCGCCTGCGCGAGCTGGGCCTGCGGCCGGTGCTGCTCACCGGCGACAACGAGTCGACCGCCCGGGCGGTGGGGGCCCAGGTGGGCATCGACGAGGTGATCGCCGAGGTGCTGCCCGCCGAGAAGTCGGAGGTGGTCGAGCGCCTGCAGAGCGAGGGGCGTGTGGTGGCCATGGTCGGAGACGGCGTGAACGACGCTCCGGCGCTCGCCCAGGCCGATCTCGGCCTCGCGATCGGCACCGGCACCGATGTCGCGATCGAGGCCTCGGACCTCACGCTGGTCAGCGGCGACCTCCGCGCTGCCGCGGACGCGATCCGCCTCTCGCGCAGGACGCTTGCCACGATCAAGAGCAACCTCTTCTGGGCCTTCGCCTACAACGTGGCCGCGCTACCCCTCGCCGCGCTGGGCTATCTCAACCCCGTGATCGCCGGCGCGGCGATGGCCTTGTCGAGCGTCTTCGTGGTGTCCAACTCACTGCGGCTGCGGAGCTTCGAGGCGGAGCGCGACAGCGGCTCGGCCGGCGCGGGCGGGCAGCCTGAGCCGACCCGATCCGCTTGAGTCTTCGCCTTGCAAGGCGGCCCACCCCCGCTGCGGGCTCAGAGTTGGGGGTTCATCACGGGCTCGGCGCCCGAGTAGTCGTAGAAGCCCTTGCCCGACTTCTGCCCGTACCAGCCGGCGGCCAGCATCTTGCGTAGCGTCGGCGGCTGGGCGAAGCGGCGCTCGCGGAACTCGTCGAACATCACGTCGCAGATCGAGCCCATCGTGTCGAGGCCGACGAAGTCGGCCAGCGTCAGGGGGCCCATCGGGTGCCCCGCCCCCGCCTTCATCGCCGCGTCGATCTCCTCGATCGAGCCGACGCCCTCCTCGTAGGCGCGGATGGCGTCCAGCATGTACGGCACCAGCAGGCGGTTGACGATGAAGCCCGCCTTGTCCTTTGTCTTCACGCCGAGCTTGTTCTGGCTCTCCGCGAAGGCCACGCCCGCGTCGAAGGTCGCGTCAGACGTGGTCACGGCGCGGGCGACCTCGACCAGCTTCATCACCTGCGCAGGGTTGAAGTAGTGCAGGCCGAGAAAGCGGTCCGGGCGCTTGGTCGCCGCGGCCTGGTCGATCACGGGAAGCGAGGAGGTGTTGGTGGCGAAGATCGCCTCCTCCTTGACGACGGCGTCGACCTCACGCCACATCTCGAGCTTGGCGTCGAGATCCTCGTCGATCGCCTCGATCACCAGGTCGCAATCGGCCAGGTCGGCGTAGTCGAGCGTTCCTTCGATACGCCCGCGCACCTCGTCGGCGGCGGGCTGCTCCATCCGGCCTTTCTCCACCGCCCGAGCGAGCTGCTTCTCGATCCGGCCGAGGCCCTTGTCGAGGCGCTCCTGGCCGATCTCGCGCAGCACCACGTCGTAGCCGGACTGGGCCGCCACCTGGGCGATCCCGTGCCCCATCAGACCCGCTCCCAGCACTCCGACCCGCGTGATGTCCACTAAGTTCTCCCGGTCGAGGTAAGAGGTAAGGACGAGGCCGCCGCCGGCCGCTTCGTTACAGCTGCGCGAGCGCGGGAGCCTACATGCCACTCGTCGGAATCGAGGATCGCGGCGCGGTCCGCCACATCGTCCTCCAGCGATCGGAGAAGCGCAACGCCTTCAACGCCGAGCTGATCGCAGACCTCGGGCATGCGCTCGAGGGCGCCGCGGCCGACGCCGGCGTTCGCTGCGTGGTGCTGCGTGGCGACGGTGCCGTGTTCTCCTCGGGCATGGACCTCAACGACCTGCGCGAGCTGTCGGAGAACCCGGGCGACCTGCGCGGCTCCCGCCGGCCGATCCTGGCGTGGTGGAGCCTGCTCGAGGAGATGCCCAAGCCCACGATCTGCCAGATCCACGGCGCGTGCCTTGGGGGAGCGTTCGAACTTGCCCTCGCCGCCGACTTCCGCGTGATGTCCGAGGACGCGGTGGCCGGGATCATGGAGGTGCGCGTCGGGCTGCTGCCCGACCTGGGCGGCTGTTCGCGCCTGCCGGCCATCGTCGGCCTGGGCAACGCGAAGGAGCTGATCATGACCGGCAAGGCGATCGACGGACGCGAGGCCCACAGGATCGGCCTCGCCAACCGGATCGCCCCCGCCGGGGAGCTCGACGCCCTCACCGAAGCCTTCGCCGGCGAGCTGCTGGCCTGCGCGCCGCGGGCGGTGGGGCTGGCGAAGCGCGTGATCGACGCCGCCGCCAAGCCGGCGCTGTCGCTGACCTTGGAGCAGGAGGTGCAGGCTCAGGAGAGCCTGGCAGGAAGCGAGGACTTCGCCGAGGGCGCCCGTGCGTTCTTCGAGAAGCGCCCGCCGCGGTTCGCGGGACGCTAGGTCGACGCCGCGCCTGCGTTCCACTCCACCGGGCCCGCGCTTAGAAGGTGGCTGCCCAGCGGGCGGCCGAGCACCCGCTGGGCCTCGCGGGCGCACTCGAGTAGCGCCGCGAGGTCGATTCCGGTGTCGTGGCCCATCTCGTGCAGCATCGACACCAGGTCCTCGCTGGCCACGTTGCCGGTTGCGCCGGCGGGCACCGGACAGCCGCCCAGCTCGCCGAAGGACGCCTCGAAGGAGCGCACCCCCGCCTCCACCGCGGCCAGCGCGTTGGCCAGACCCTGGCCCCGCGTGTTGTGAAAGTGAGCCGTCAGCTCGACACCGGGCACTCGCTCGAAGGCCTCTGCAAAGAAGTCGCGCACCTGCGCCGGATTGGCCATGCCCGTGGTGTCGCCGAATGCGATCTCCTCGCAACCGGCGGCTACCAGGCGCTGCGCGAGCGCGAACACGGTGCTCGGTGCGACCTCGCCCTCGTAGGGGCAGCCGAACGAGACGGAGATCACGCCCTCGCAGCGCAGTCCCTCCCTACGCCCGCGCGCGATCACGGCCTCGAGCCCGGCGAGGGACTCCTGCACCGAGCGGTTCACGTTCTTGCGGTTGTGGGTCTGCGAGGCCGACAGGAAGAGGTTGATCTCGGAGAAGTGCTCGCGCAGCGCCAGCGCATTGTCGAGCCCACGCTCATTTGGCACCAGCACGGCTACCGCCACCTCAGCCGGGATCTCGGCGCGGCTCAGCACCTCGGGGCCGTCGGCCAGCTGAGGGATCACGTCGCAGCGAACGAAGCTCGTGACCTCCAGCCGCCGCAGGCCAGTGCGAGCCAGCATCTCGACCAGGCGAACCTTGTCGCCGGTGGCGATCACCTCCGGCTCGTTCTGAAAGCCGTCGCGCGGACCGACCTCGCGGATGCGCACGGGATCCTGGGCGGAGGCAAATGCGGCGGGCACCGCCACATCATGCCGAGGGCGCCCACCAGAGCCGCGGGCGCTAGCGTCTGCGCGCGTGAGCGCGAGCGAGCCGATACCCATCGTCGGCGGCACCGGCGCGCTGGGTTTCGGCCTGGCCCTGCGCCTGGCCGCCGCGGGCCGGCCCGTGGTGATCGGCTCGCGCGACGCCGGCCGGGCCGAGGAGGCCGCCGAAAAGGCGCGCGAACGGGTGCCCGGCGCCGAGATCGAGGGCGCCGAGAGCCCCGAGGCGGCCAAGCGTGGTCCGATCGTGTTCATGGCGGTGCCTTTCCGGGCGCAGTCGGAGAACCTGACCAACCTGAAGGGGGCGCTCACCGACGGTCAGATCCTGGTGGACGCCACGGTCCCGCTGGCCGCCGCGGTCTCGGGCAAGGCCACCCGCCTGCTGGGCGTGCCCCAGGGCTCGGCGGCCGAGCAGGCCCAGGAGATGGTGCCCGACGGCGTGAGGGTTGTCAGCGCGCTGCACACCGTCAGCGCCGCGACGCTGGGCGACCTGGACGCCGAGCTCGACGAGGACGTGCTGGTGACCGGGGACCGTAGGGAGGACAAGCGCAGGGTGGCTGTGCTGATCGCTCTGATCCCCGGGCTGCGTCCGGTGAACGCGGGCCCGCTCGAGACGGCTCGCCTCGTCGAGGGGCTCACGCCGCTGCTGATCTCGGTGAACATCCGCAACAAGAGCCGCGCCGGCGTCAAGCTCACCGGCCTGCCCGGCGAGCTCTGGTAGCCGGGCCGCCGTGCGAATAGCCCTGCTCTCCGGCGGTACCGGAGGCGCCAAGCTGGCCCGCGGGCTTCTCGATGTCGTGGGTGCCGATCAGCTCACCGTGATCGCCAACACCGGCGACGACGCCGAGGTCTACGGCGTGCACGTCTCCCCCGATCCCGACCTGGTCACCTACTGGCTCGCCGACGTAATCGACGAGCGCGGTTATGGCCTACGCGATGACACGTGGGAGGTGATGGGCGCCTTCGAGGCCGCCGGACGCCCGGCGTGGTTCCGGCTCGGCGACCGCGACCTGGCCATGTGCCTGGTGCGCACGGAGCTGCTGGCGGGCGGGCAGCGGTTGACCGAGGCCCACGCCGCCGTCGTGGCGGGCATGGGGGTCCGCGCGCGGGTGCTGCCGATGTGCGACGAGCCTGTGCGTACCCGGGTCGAGGCGCGCGGGCGCACGCTGGCCTTCCAGGAGTTCATGATCGCCGAGGGGGCCGAGGGGCCCGTCGAGGGCCTCGAGTTCGCGGGCGCCGGCAACGCTCGCCCCACACCCGAGGTTCTGGCCGCCATCGCCGAGGCCGACATCGTGGTGATCGGGCCCAGCAACCCCGTGATCTCGATCGGACCGATCCTCGCGGTTCCGGGAATGCCCGAGGCGCTGCGCGCCGCCACCGCCCCGGTGGTGGCGGTGAGCCCATTCGTCGCCGGCGAGGTGGTCAAGGGCCCCACCGGCCTGTTCTGCGAGTACGCCGGACTCGCGGCCGACGCCTCGGCGATGCTGGGCGCATACGGCGACCTGCTCGACGGCGTGGTGGCCGACGAGCCGGTGGACGGCGTGACTGCCCTCGAGGCGGACACGCTGATGGACGGACCCGACGCACGCCGGCGGGTGGCCACGGCCATAGTGGAGTTCGCGGAGTCACTTGCCGCGTAGGCCGGGGCGGGAGCGCAGGCGGAACGTCTGGGCAGGAGCGCAGGCGGAACGTCTGGGGGAGGAGCGCAGACGGAACGTCGTTCCGCCGAGCACCGCACCGGGAGACTCTTCCGGCGAGCACCGGACCTATCCTCTCGGGGGTGGCATTGCGGACGATCGCGATCCTTCCTCTCAAGAGCTTCGGCGCCGCCAAGCAGCGCCTGGCGGGCCTGCTGGAAGGCGAGCGGAGGGAGACCCTCGCCGAGGCGATGTTCTCCGACGTGCTGGCCGCATTGAGGGACGTGCCGGGCATCCACGAGATCGTCGTGGTGACCGCCAACCGCGTGGCCGGCGATGCCGCCCGCGGCGGCGGTGTCTCAGTGATCCACGACGCCGACGAGGCGGGCCAGAATGCTGCGGCCGGCCTGGGGATCCGCCACGCGCTCGATGCCGGCCACGACCGTGTCCTGCTCGTGCCCGGCGACACCCCGCTCCTCGACGCGGGGGAGCTGGCCGGCGTACTCGACCGGGCCGAGGCCGCCGGCACCGCCGCGACGATCGTTCCCGACCGCCACGGCGAGGGCACGAACGCCCTTCTGCTCACCCCTCCTACGGCGATCGAGCCGAGCTTCGGTCCCGGCAGCCTCGCCCGTCACCTGGCCGCCGCCCGCGCCGCGGGTATCAGTCACCGGGTCGAGGAGCCGGCGGGGCTGATGCTCGACGTCGACACACCGGAGGATCTGGCGGCACTGTCCACGGCGCTGGGCCGACGTGACGGCGGTGCCCCGAGCACCCGTGCAGCCCTCGTTCGGCTGGGCGAGCTGCCCGGCCGCCCCCCACCCGTCCGGGTCTGCAACTGAGCCTCTCGCTCTCGCTGGTCGCGCTGGAGAGGTTGCCCGAGGTGCGGCCGGGTGACGACCTGGGCGCGCTGGTGGCTTCGGTGGCGCCGGAGGACCTGGGCGACGGTGACCTGCTGTGCGTGGCCCACAAGGTGGTGTCGAAGGCCGAGGGCCGGATCAGGAGCTTGGCCGACATCGATCCGGAGCAGCGGGCCGTGGCACTCGCGGCCGAGCAGGGCAAGGATCCGCGAGTGGTGCAGGCGGTGCTGGACGAGTCGGTGTCCGTGCTGCGCGCCGCCAACGGTGTGCTGATCTGCGAGACGCGGCACGGCTGGGTGTGTGCCAACGCCGGCGTCGACCAGTCGAATACCGGCTCGCCCGACGAGCTCGTGCTCTTGCCCGAGGATCCCGACCGCTCGGCACGGCAGCTGCGCGCGGTGCTCGCGGCGGCGCGCGGCGTGCGGCCCGCGGTGGTGGTCAGCGACTCCTTCGGGCGCGCCTGGCGGCTTGGGCAGACCGACGTTGCCCTGGGCGTTGCCGGGCTGGTGGTGCTCGACGACCGCCGCGGGCAGACCGACGCCCGCGGTCGGGAGCTGCGGGCCACCATGATTGCCGTGGCCGACGCGGTGGCCGGGGCGGCGGATCTGGCGCGCGGAAAGGACTCCGACGAGCCTGTCGTACTCGTTCGTGGGCTCGGGCCTTATGTGTCCGGCGAGGACGGCCCGGGAGCGGCGATGCTGCGCCGGCCCGCCGAAGAGGACCTCTTTCGGTGAAGGAGATGGCGCGTCAGTGGCGCAATGTCGCCTCGGGGTTAGGGTGGCCCGGGACCAGGCCGACGGCAGTACGCCGGGCCCAAGCCGGCTCTTAGGCATTCCTCAAGGGGCTCAGGGCGAGGATCGCGTGCAGCGAGACTGCGAGGGCGACCATCCAGGTGCTGGTCACCGTCAAGCGCGGCAGGATCATCACCTCGAAGGTCGGCGATCTGGTGCTCGCCCAGCGCACGGTGACCGTCGGCCCGGAGGGCAGGGGGGCGAAGCTCAAGCCGTCCAGGAAGCTCACCCGCAGGTTGCCGAGGAGGTTCAAGGCCCGCGTGAAGGTCGAAGCTCGTGACCAGTTCGGCAACCGCTCGGTGAAGAACAAGAAGGTCAAGGTCAAGCCGGGCAAGAAGAAGCGCCGCGGGCGCGGACGCAACTAGCCGGACCGGCGCGGGCTCAGGCCGCGATCGGCACCGGGTGCCGGCGGCGGATGTCGTAGAGGGTGCCGCGCTCCGCCGCCGGGCGGCCCGCGGCATGGGCGGCGCCGATCAGCTGCTCGGGCGTCAGCATCACCCCGTGCTGTGAGCCCGCCAGGCGGCTGATCGACTCCTCCATCAGCGTGCCGCCGAGGTCGTTGACCCCCCAGCGCAACGCTTCGGTCGCAGCGTCGAGACCCATCTTGACCCAGCTGGCCTGAAGGTTGGGGATCGCGTGGCCCAAGGCCAGGCGGAAGGCCGCGGTGTGCTTGAGGTTGTCCTCACGCGAGATCTCCTCGATCCCGTGCGTGCGTCCGAGCAGGGTGAGGTAGGGGATGAAGGACAGCGGCACGAACTCGGTGAAGCCGCCGGTGCGCTCCTGCAGCTCGCGCACAACGCGCATGTGCTCGGCCAGCTCCCACGGCTCCTCGATATGCCCGAACATCACGGTGACCGTGGAGCGCAGGCCAGCTGCGTGGCTGGCCTCGATGATCTCGACCCAGCGCGCCACGGGCAGCTTGTTCGGCGAGATCCGCTGGCGCACGCCGTCGTGGAGCACCTCGGCGGCCGTACCGGGGGTCGAGCCGAGCCCAACCTCGCGCAGGCGGTGAAACACCTCCGCGGGCGGCAGGCCGGAGGTCTCGCACATGTGGTCGACCTCCATCGAGGAGTAGGCGTGCAGATGCAGCTGGGGCGCCACCTCCTTGGCCAGTGCCAGCCAGCCCTCGTAGTCGGCGAGACCCCAGTCGGGATGGATCCCGGACTGCATGCACAGCTCGGTGGCCCCGAAGGCCACGGCGTCCTGCACCCGTTCGACGAACTCGGCGCGGTCGTGCTCGTAGGCGTCGGGCGAGCGCCTGCCCTGACCGAAACCGCAGAATGCGCAGCCCACAACGCACACGTTGGACACGTTGATGTTGCGGTTGACCACGTAGGTCACCGTGTCGCCCGCCAGCTCGGCGCGCAGCTCGTCGGCGGCCTGGCGCATGTCCTCGATCGCCTCCGGCCGCGCCTCCGCGAACAGGGCCGACAGCTCCTCCTCGCCCAGCTGCGCGCCGTCGCGGGCGCGCTCGATCGCCGCGGGCACGAGGTCGGAGCGAATCGCGCGCTCGGCACGGCGCCCGGACCCCCGCCGGGGGATGAAGCTCCAGTACTCGGTCTTGATCACGTCGAGCACGCCCTGCTCCAGCCACTCGGCGTCCATGTATTGGGGGTAGACGCACAGGCGCTCGGTGAGCGCGTGTCCACCGCCCTGCAGCGCCCTGCGCATGCGATGAGGCGAGGGGAAAGGGTGCTCGGGCGAGATGTGATCGCCGTTTGCCGACAGGCCGCCGAGGTCGGTGGCTCCCTCCTCCACCAGCTCCAGCCACCAGTCGGAGAGGTTGGGCGGGATCTGCACGCCCACGTCGGGCATCAGGCGCCGCGACTCGCGCACCAGGTGCCGCATCTCCTCGAGTGTGATCTCGTGACCCCAGGCCGGCATCTCGGCGGGCTCGCCGTGGGTCTGGGCGCGCTGGGCGTCGTCGGCGATGGCGGCCGGCTCGGCGCCGTAGTAGCGCGGGTGGGGCACGAAGTTCTGGAGGATCACCTCCTGGAGGTGGCCGTACTCGGCGTGCACCGAGGCCAGCGCCTCGAGCGCCTGCACTCGCTCCTGCGCGGTCTCGCCGATGCCCACCAGGATGCCGCTCGTGAACGGGATCTTCAGCTCGCCCGCGGCGCGGATCGTCTCCAGCCGCCGGGCGGGATGCTTGGTGGGCGAGGCGCGATGGGCGTCGAGATCGGGGTTGACCGACTCGAGCATCAGCCCCTGGGAGGCGGTCACCTCGCGCAACCGAGCGAGGTCGGGCTTCGACACCACGCCGAGGTTGGTGTGCGGGAGCATTCCCCGCTCCAGCGCGCGCTCGCAGGCCCAGACCACGTAGGCGGTGAAGTCGTGATGACCGTAGGACTTCAGGCGCGCGGCCACCTCGGGGTTCACCTCGGGCCGCTCGCCGGTGAGTACCAGCAGCTCCTTGGCGCCGCGCCTGGCGGCGTCGTCGAGCTGGCCCTCCACCTCGTCGGGGGCGTAGAGATGCGCCCGGTGGGTCGCGAACGCGCAGTACTTGCAGTAGCAGCGGCAGGTCCGCGACAGCGAGAGCGTGAAGTTGCGCGAGAAGGTGACCCGGCGCACGCCTGGCAGTCTAGGCGCCGCGCGGGCTCAGCCGACCGGCTCCCTGCCCCCTGAGCCTTCCCTGTCGGAGAGCGGTCCCCCGCCCCCCGCGTCCTCGGTGTCCGGGACGATGTACAGACGGAAGTAGGTGACCGCCGCCAGCACGGCGCCGGCCACGGGCGCGACCACGTACACCGCCAAGAACTGACCGGCGCCGCCGAACTCCCCCGACACCAGCGAGGGTCCAAAGGCCCGCGCGGGGTTGAAGCTGCCGCCGGTCAGCGGCCCGAACGCGAACACCGCCAGCCCCAGAGCCGCCGCGATCGAGAGGGCGGCCCAGTCCTTGGCCGCGCGCGGGTTGACCGCCACGCCGACGATCACGAACATCAAGAAGAAGGTGCCGAGGCCCTCGGCCAGCATGCCGGGCAGCGTGTCGCCGTCCAGAATCGGACCCACCGCCGGTGCTCCGAAGTTGTTGAAGTCATCGGCGTCGCCCAGGATGACCTTCGTGACCAGCGCCCCCACGAGGCCCCCGGCGAGCTGGATCACCACATAGATGGCTGCGTCGACCGGCTTGATCTGCCGCAGAGCGGCCAGACCCACGGTCACCGCCGGGTTGAGGTGAGCGCCCGAAGCCGCTGCCAGGGCCTGGATCAGCATGAACAGCGCAAAGGTATGCACCAGCCCGATCACCGAAAAGTCGATGAAGGCTCCCGGCACGTCGCTCACGTACAGCGACGCGGCCATGGTGATGAACAGCACCAAGCCGAACGTGCCGATGAACTCGGCGATATAGGCGGCTGGGCCTCGCTCCTCTACATCTCGCACATCCTCCACGGGGCCTCGGTCTTCCACCGCGCCTCGTTCTTCCACAGGGCCTCGGTCTTCTGCCTGGTCCACATTTACCTCCCGGGCTGTTGGCGGATGGCGAGTCTAAGTTCTCCACATGCGAAAGAGCGCCACCTGGGTCCTGATGGTCGCGGCCGCCGTCGCGGGATGCGGCGGCGGTGAGCCCGGCGAGCCGGACCCCGCGGGCACCCGACCCGTCACCCTGGCGCTGGACTTCCAGCCCAATGCCGTGCACGCCGGCATCTACACCGCCGCCGCCGAGCAGCTCGACCGTGACCGGGGCCTGGCGCTCACGGTGCGCGCGCCGTCGGCCTCGACCGACTCGCTCAAGCTGCTGGCCGCCGGCAGGGCGGACCTGGCCGTGCTCGACATCCACGACCTGGGGCTGGCGCGAGAACGGGGGGCCGACGTCGTGGGAGTGGGAGCCCTCGTCCAGCGCCCGCTGGCCGCGGTGATCGCCACCCCTGAGGTGCGCCGCCCGCGCGAGCTCGAGGGCCGGCGGGTGGGGGTGACGGGCCTGCCCTCCGACGACGCCGTGCTAACGGCCGCGGTGGCCGCCGACGGCGGCGACCCCGCCGCGGTGCGCCGAACCACGATCGGATTCTCCGCCGTGCCCAGCCTGGTGGCCGGGAGGGTCGACGCCGTGGTCACCTTCTGGAACGCCGAGGGAGTGGCCCTGCGCGAGCGGGGCGTAGGGACGCGAGAGTTCCGTGTAGACGAGTTCGGAGCGCCGCGCTATCCGGAGCTGGTGCTGGCCACCACCGGCGAGACGATGCGCACGCGGCCGGAGCTCGTGCGCGACACGCTGGCCGTGCTCAGCGAGGGAACGCGAAGGGCGCTGGCCGACCGGCCCGCAGCCGCAGACCGCATCGCGCGGGCCTCCGACGGCGATCCAGCGCTGGTGGCCGCACAGCTCGAGGCCGTGGCGCCGGCGCTGGAGCCACCGCTCGAGCTAGATCGCGACGCCCTGGAGCGGTGGGCGCGTTTCGACGCCCGCTTCGGGATCCTCGAGAGCCCGCCAGACGTGGACGAGGCCTTCGCCTTCGGCTAGGACTCCGGCGGCGCCGCGGCGGGAGGCAGGAGGCCCTCGACCAGCGCCGCGGTCTCGCGCGCCATCCGCGAACGCGGCACCACGCGGCTGAGCCCGGCTTCCTCGGCCCGCTTGCGCATCTCCTGATCGACGTGGGAGTAGAAGCCCAGGGTGGGCACCGCCCCCAGCTCGCCCCGCTCGCGCAGCGCCCGCACCACCGAGGGGCCGTCGATGCCCTCAGCCGTCAGGTCGACTATCAGGAGGTCGTGGAACGAGGCGGCGGGGCGCACCTGCTCCTCGGTGTCGAAGCGGTTTACGTCGTGGCCCGCTACGGCCAGCGCCCCCTCGACCTTCGAGCCGAACAGCAGGTCCGGTGAGAGCAGAGCGATGCGTGCCACGGGCGGCTACTGCGCCCAGCGGCGGGCCAGCTCCTGGCGCACCGACTCCGGGCGGCCCCACAACTCACGCACCTCGACGCGACCTGACCGGGCCTCCCTGGCCACCAGCTCGCCGGCGATCAGCTGGTCGTCGAGCAGCCCCAGCGTGCCGCGCACGGTGGGCGCCGCAGCCGCGTGCCCGAACCTGTTGGCCACGCGCAGCCGGAAGTGCCAGTCGTGCTTGGAGTAAGGCATCGCGTTGATCTGCGTGAGCAGAGTGGCGGTCTCGATATAGCGGTCCTCGTCTGAGATGCGGAAGTCCAGCTCGAGCTGCGTCCAGTCCGGAGGCAGCGAGTCGATGACCGTCTGGAATTGCTCAGCGAGCCCCACGGCCCACAACCCTACCCGGCCTCCACGCGCATCATCCGCACCAGAGATCCCCCGAGAGCGTGGTCGCCTGAGCCGAAGCGGACGATGAGAGGCCCGTCGAAGGGCTGGCGCTCGAGTACCTCCAGCTCATCACCGGGCGCGATGCCGCGCTCGGAGAGATAGCGCAGCATCTCCGAATCCGCATCGGATACGCGCACGAAGGTGCCCTGCTCGCCGGGCTCGAGCTCGCTCAGCGGTCGCGAGCTGGGTTCCACCATCTCCCCGTCCGCACTCGGGATTGGGTCGCCGTGGGGGTCGTGGGTGGGGTGACCGAGCTTGTCGGCGATCAGAGCCGACAGCTCGGGCGAGATCGCGTGCTCGAGCTTCTCGGCCTCCTCGTGCACGCGGTCCCAGGACATGCCGAGCGCCTCCGCCAGGTAGAGCTCGAGCAGGCGGTGGTGGCGGATCACCTCGAGCGCCACGCGCTCCCCCGCGGAGGTCAGCTCCACACCGTGGTAGGGCTCGTGGCGGGCCAGTCCCATCGACTCCAGCCGCTTGACCATCGCCGAGGCCGAGGCCGGAGATACGTGCATTCGCTCAGCCAGGGCAGAGGTTGATACCGGCTCGTCGGCATGGCCATGCAGCGAGTAGATCGCCTTGGCGTAGTCCTGGACGGCATCCGAAATCCCGGCGCTGTCGATCATCGCGGCCATTACGCGGCCGTAGCCGTGCCGCCCGTTGCCGTGACCAGGGCGACCTCGTACGCCTGCCCCTCGATCCACGGGTATTCGATCGTGATGGTGCTCGCTCCCAGGCGCCCGATCTCGTCGCTGGTCTGGGTGAAGGCGGAGAAGGAGTCGTTCACGATCGCCTGGCGGATCTGGACGGGGTCCGGGCCGTCATTTCGCACGGTCAGCCCGATCTCGCCGGGGCGCAGCACCGTCTTCTCGACGGCGATCTCCTCCACCGGGATCCCATTGCGCTCCAGCCCCGGCGCACCAAGTCCCACGAAGACGGCGATGGCCGCGCCCAGCACGAGCAGCGGCACGAGGCCTGCCACCCAGCCCGGGATACGCCGGCCGGCGCGCGTTCGCGGAGCGGTCGCCTGCCCGGCCTCCATCAGTCAGTCACCTCGAAGAAGCCCATCCATCCCAAGTCAGCGAGTTCAGAAACATGGGCGTGGAACATGTACCTGCCGGTGTAGGGAAAGCGCAGCTCGATGATTCCGCGTTGGCCCTGGGCCTGGGTGATCGTGTCGGTGTACTCGCTGGACTCGAGACGGGTGCCCGTCGGATAGTAGTCGAAGAAGTTGGCGTGCAGGTGAAACGCGAAGGCCTCCTTGGAAACGGAGACCGATGAAGGCGATACCACGTACTTCATGCTGTATCACCTGCACGTCATCGAGCGGGGCATTGCCGAGCTACACGCCTACCTCGGTCGAAAGGCGAAGGAGATCCGGGATGTCGAACGCTAGTGCGAGTCGGCTCCGCAGAGTTCAACCATCGGCAACTCGCGCTCCTAGGACACGCGACCAGGACCCCAGATCAGACCTACACGTTCCAGACGCATGCGGGAGTCACACGGTCACACACGAAACCGCTCGGAACGACCTCCTGGCGCTAGTCGAGAAGGGAATGCTCGAGCGGCACCGCGTAGGACGCAGGCATACCTTCACTGCGCACCCGCGCGTCGCGGAGCGTTTGAGGGCAGCCGCGCCCTTCGCTATCCGAGCGCCGCCTCGACGGCGTCGCGAAACTCGTCAACGCCGAAAGACCCCTCGAGCCGTGCGGCCACCCGCCCGTCGGCGTCGATGGTGAATAGCCACGGATCGGTCCGCAGTCCAAAAGGCCTCGAGCGGCGCCCGCAAGCCCTTCGAGACCTCGTTGTCCACGTAGACCTCCTGGTGGTTGAAGTCCATCCGGTCGCCGTACTCATCCATCATCTGCGCGGCGATGTCCACCACCGGGCCGCACACGCGCGTCTGGCACAGCCGGGGCGAGGCGAACAGCAGGGCGACGGGTTTCTCGCCGAGCGCCTCGCGGAAATCTGTCTCGTGCAGGTCGCTGGGCGGGACGCGGGTGTCGATCGACTCGATGTCGCCCCCGGCGGAGGCCACGGTGTCGGTCTGGACGCGGGGGTGGTTGCTCGCCAACGGCCGGGATCGGGTCGCTGCGCTTCGCCTCAATCGTGCTCGAGGCGCCGAAGAGCTTGCCCTGACTGCGGATGACCGCCAGCACGAGCGCGAGGGCGAGAAGGGCGGTGATGGCAAGCCGGTGCAAGGGCTGCACGGTAGCTGCGACTCGTAGGCTGGTCGAGTGGCCCGCACGCACGACCACGAGCCCGCGGGCGAACTCCACGCCAGTCACTCGCACGGCGTCTCGAGTGCCACGCGGCCGGGTTGGCTCGCGGTGGCGCTGGCGATCAACGTCCTCCTGCTGGCCGTCGAAGTCGTGGTGGGCCTGCTTGCCAACTCGCTCGCCCTGCTCTCCGACGCCGCCCACCTCCTGATCGACGTAGGGGCTATCGGACTGGCCCTGTTCGCCGTCCGCCTGTCGAGCCGGGCCCCGTCGGGCGGCTTCACCTTCGGCCTGCGCCGTAGCGAGATCCTGAGCGCCCAGGTCAACGGCGTGACCCTGCTCCTGCTGGCCGGCTTCATCGCCTGGGAGGCGGTCGGGCGGCTGGGCTCTGCGCCCGAGGTGGCCGGCGGCTCGCTGATCGCGGTCGGCCTGCTGGGCGCGGCAGGCAACGGGGCGGCGGCTTGGGCGCTCTCGCGTGCCAATCGAGCGAGCCTGAACGTGGAGGGCGCCTACCTGCACAACCTCGCCGACCTCTACTCGTCCCTTGCCGCGGCCGCGGCCGGTGGCGTGATCCTGGCCCTGGGCTTCGACCAGGCCGACGCGATCGCGGCGCTCACCGTGGCCGCACTGATGGTCCACGGAGGCTGGGGCCTGCTGCGCGACTCCGGGCGCGTGCTGCTCGAGGCCGCCCCAAGAGGCATGGAGCCGGCGGAGATCGGACGAGCGATGGCCGCGCACCCTGGGATCGAGCAGGTGCACGACCTGCACGTCTGGGAGGTCACCTCGGGCTTTCCCGCTCTGTCGGCCCACGTGCTGGTGGCCTCAGGGGGCGACTGCCACGGCAAGCGGCGCGAGCTTCAGGAGCTGCTGATGAAGCGCTTCGAGATCGAGCACACCACCCTCCAGGTGGACCACGCGCCCCGCTCGGGACCGCTCGAGATCGACCTCACCGGGCGCGGGCCTAGAATCGACGAGCAGTGATCGCCACCACCGAATACGAGCTGCTTCAGACCGACGCCGGCCTGCTCGACCGGCCGGGTCAGACGGTGCTGGAGCTCGAGGGCGGCGAGGCCGCGGAGTTCCTGCAAGGCCAGGTGACCAACGACGTGGAGGCACTCGAGCCCGGGGCGGGGTGCTACGCGGCGCTGCTCGACCACAAGGGCAAGCTGCGTACCGACATGCGTGTGCTGCGCCTGGCCGCCGACCGCCTGCTGGTGGACGCCGAGCCGGTGGCCCGGCGCGTGCTGGCTCATAACTTCGAGACCTACAGCTTGGGCCGCGACGTCCGGGCGCGCGACCTGACCGAGGAGCGGCGTGTGCTGTCGCTGATCGGCCCAGCCGCCCGGGAGCGGTTGGACGCTTCCCCCCCGGAGGCCGAGCACGCCTTCGTCGAGGGTGAGCGCGGGCTTTACGTGGCCACCCACCTCGGCGTGGATCTGATCGTTGCCACCGAGGAGGCGGATGTGGCGCTGGCACACGCGGTGTCGGAGGAGGCGGCGGAGTGCATTCGGATCGAGTCGGGGCGCCCGCGCCTTGGATATGACATGGACGCAACCACGATCCCGCAGGAGGCCGGGCTCAACGAGCGCGCGGTGAGCTTCACCAAGGGCTGCTACGTGGGCCAGGAGACGGTGGCCCGCCTGCACTACCGGGGCAAGCCCAACCGCCACCTGCGCGGCCTGAGCCTGTCCGAGCCGGCCTCCCACGGCGATCCGATAGTGCTGGGCGAGAAGCAGCTCGGGACCGTGGGATCGGCGTGCGTCTCGCCCACTCTGGGCCCGATCGCGCTGGCGCTCGTGCGCCGAGAGGCCGTGCCCGGCGACGAGGTCATGGTGGCCGGGCACGTGGCCGCCGTGGTCGAGCTGCCGTTCGCGAAAGCCGGGTAGAGCCCGCCGACTCTCGCGGGGCGCCAACGGCTGGCGTCCGGGGCAGGGATAGCATCGGCCGGGCGAGGTGACTCCCGAGACCCCATCCCTGGCCAGACGCCGACGGCCGGCCACCGGTCATCTGCGCGAGGACAGCCCGCTGCTGGGCGGCCCCCTCACCAGCGCCGCGGGTGCAGAGGAGCCGCGTTCGCCGCGGCCGGATTACGACCCGCGCCGCGACGAGCTCGGGCTGCCGCGCCGGGCGCCGGGGTTGGATCCGGGCAGCACTCCTGATCCGCGCGAGCTGCGCGCGCTGCTGCCCGCGCTCGAGGGCGGCCGCGACCTCGACGATTGGGGCCGGTCGCAACGGGTCTTCGACCTGATCCAGCCACTGCTGGACTTCTACTACCGCTACTGGTTCAGGGTGGAGGCCGAGGGCGTCGAGCACGTACCGGCGAGCGGCGGGGCACTCATCGTCTCCAACCACTCGGGAGCGCTGCCGCCGGACGCCCCGATGATCATGCAGGCGATCCGGCACGAACATCCCGCGCCTCGGCCGCTGTACGTGCTGGCCGAGCACTGGTTCAAGGGCTACCCGGGCGTGAGCATGCTGACCAACAAGATCGGCGTAGTGCCCGCCCATCCCGCCAACGCCCAGCGCCTGCTGAGCGACGAGCGCCGTCTCGCACTCGTGTTTCCCGAGGGGCAGAAGGCCACGCGCAAGCTCTACTGGCAGCGGTACAAGCTGCGCCGCTTCGGCCGCGGGGGATTCGTGCGCACGGCGATGCGCGCCGGCGTTCCGATCGTCCCGGTGGCCGTGGTGGGCGCGGAGGACGCGATGCCGATCTTCGCGCACGTGCCGCTGCTGCAGCGGCTGACCGGGCTCATTTACTTCCCCGTGAACCACGCCTTCCCGCACTTCGGGCTCGCCGCCGCCCTGATGTACCTGCCCGCGAAGTTTCAGATCCGCTTCCTCGAGCCCGTAGACCTGTCGGGTTACGGTCCCGAAGCCGCTGACGATCTTTCGCTCGTGCAGGCGCTGGCCGAGGACATCCGCACCCGCATCCAAGCGGAGCTGGATTCGCTCATAGCCTCACGGACGTCCGTGTGGTTCGGTTAGGGTTCGCCCCTCAAGGATGAGGCGGCACCCGAAGACGCAGTTCCTTAGCTTGGCTTTGCTTCTAACCGGAGCGGCCGTGGCGTTTGCGGGCTGTGGTGGCGAGGACTTCGAGAACGATCCCCGGCCGGCTGCGGCGCAGACCCTTCCGGGCGTGATCCAGGACACCGGCGTGACCGTGTCCCCGAGCAACCCCGGCGCGGGCGCCTTCCTGATCACCATCTCCAACCAGACCGACGACGCGCACACGCTGACCCTCGCGGGCGAGAGCATCGAGCCTCAGACCGTCGGGCCCGTGCAGCCCAATGACACCGCCACGATCCAGGTGACGCTCGAGCCCGGAACCTACGAGGTGCGGGCCGGCTCCTCCAGGGCGCTCGCGAAGGAGATCCCGCCCGCCGAACTCGACATCGGCGCCGCGCGGGAGTCCTCGGCCGACCAGCTGTTGCTGCCTTAGGCGCTCAGCGCTTGAGCTCGCGCTTCTTGTCACCGGCGCCAAGGCCGGCAGCCTCCGCTACGGCGAGCAGTCCGACCGACGCCGCCACCGCCGCCACGAAGCCGATGAAGTTGAGCTCGAAGATGCCGCCACTGTTGAGAGCGCCCGCGATCATGCCGCCGATCAGCGCCCCGACCACGCCAAGGACCAGCGTCAGGGCAAGTCCGATCTTCTGGCGCCCCGGCAGTAGCAGGCGCGCGAGCGCGCCGATGATGAGACCGACTATGAGAAGTCCGAGAATTTGCATTTCGCCAACTTACCCAGCGCGGCGGATTCCACGCCCCATGCGGGCGAGCTATAGACCGAGGGTGGGCTGCTCGCCCGCCCGCTCGGTAGGGGCCGGCTCGACGGGCGCGGCGTTCGCGGGCTCGACGGGCGCGGCGTTCGCGGGCTCGACGGGCGCGGCGTTCGCGGGCGCGGCGTTCGCGGGCGCGGGCGCCGTCGGGGCTTGCGCAACCTCCCGCGCGGCGGGCACGACAAGCGAGTCGATCTCCTCGAGATGCGAGCGCACGCGGGCGGCGATGGTCTCGACGATCCCGTAGGCGTTGTCGATGCTGGTCTTGGCTCCGGTGAGTTGGCTCTTTACCTTGCGCACCTCCACCATCTCGGCCAGCGCGCGCTCGACCTGCGTGTGCACCGCCTCCGAGTCGACCTCGCCGCCGGTGGCGCTGGCCATGAGCACGCGTGCGCGAGCCAGCCGGTAGGCCACCTCGAGGGCCAGGCGCGAGCCGTCGTCGGGGTCGTAGGTCACGATCAGGCTGTCCCCACCCCACTCGCGCAGAGGACGCATCTTGGCGGGCACATCGTCCTCGCCAGGCACGACGAGCACGGCGAAGTCGGCGTCGCGCTGCTCGAGTGCCCGCGAGAGCTCTTCGCGCGCCCGGGGCGCGGACAGACGGCGGTCCTTGGCCTCGAACACGATCCGTCCGCGGACGGGGCCGGCGGCGGCGTCGATGGAGATCACGGCATCGCCGGTGCGACCGGACGCCCCTAGTCGGTCGCCCACGGCATCGCAGCAGTCGCCCTGGGCCTCGGCGATGGCGTCCAGGGCCTCCACCACCTGCTCCTCGTAGGTGCGGCCCTTGGCCGTACCGCGCTCGCGCTCGGCGCCGAGCTCCTCAAGCGCCTCCTTCTCCTGACGCAGCCCCTGGATCTGCTTCTCGAGCTCCGACATCTGGGCGAGCAGCGCGCGCTGGGTGTTGTGCTGGCGCTCGTCGGCCTGCTTGATCAGGTTCATCGTGCCGCTCTTGAAGTCGGCCAGCGGGTTCTTGTCACCGCCCGAGGAGAACTGGCGCAGCAGGTCCTCGCGTGAGCGCTGCATCGCCTCCCCCACGATCTCCTTCACGCGGTTCTGGACCGCGCGCGAGCTGCCGTCGGAGAACAGCTCCTCGAGCGACTTGGCCAGGTGGCCGCTCTCGGGGTGAAACACCTCGTCGACCTTGCGGCCCAGCTGCTCGGCCACCTCGCGGGCGTTGTCGCCGAACTCGCGCTCGACCTCCTTTGAGACCTTCTCGAACTCGCTCTTGACGAAGTCGGCGTTGGCCCCCGTCTGCTCGCGATCGAGCACCCGGGCCCCGATCTCGATGGCGTCCGTGATCGTGGCGGCCGGGTCGGCCCCCGCCTCCTGGCGCTCGCGCACCAGGCGGGCCGCCGCCTCGTCCTCGACTACGAGGCCGTCGATGGCGACATGGTTGCCAGCGGCGCGGACGTGGGGCTTGCGTAGGGGGGTGGCGGCTTCCATTGGAGTGTCGGCGCACGTTACGCCTCCGGTCTGACGGAACCGCTGCGCAGCCGTCGGTCGATAGCCCTTGGGGGCACAAGCGGGCCAGCTGCGCTTACTCGAACACCGGCGCCCCGGGACCCACCTTGAAGATCGCCCCGTCCGCGCCGGGCGGCTGCGAGTAGTAGTAGATGTCCCCGCCGTCGATGGCGACGTTCGCCTGCCCCGCCAGATTGCTGAACGACCGGCGTTCGCCGCTCAGTCGCTGGGTGGCCCCGCCCGCGGCGGGCGCCCGGTCGAGGTCAAAGCTCTCTTCCTCGTCGTAACCGTGTTCCCCGCGGTCGTGGTGCACCCAGTAGACGAACCCCTCGTCGAGGGAAACGTCCTCGAAGTACACACCCGCGAAACGTTCGTTCTTGCGGTCCTCGGAGAAGGCGCCTGAGGCGACGCGGAGCGAGCGGCGGCTGCCGATCCGCTTGACCCGCACCTCGTGGAGCTCTCCCGTGCGCTCGAACGCGATCACGCCCCGCGAGACGTCCCAGCTCTCGGGCTCGGTCGCGAGCAGACGGCGCGGCGGACGGCCCCGGCGCAGGGCGAAGACGCCGTTCGCACAGCGGCGCCCCGAGCCCCGCCGGGCGAAGTAGAGGACGCCCCGCTCCATGCGCCCGCCGAGCTCGTCGCAGCGTCGCCGCGAGATCCCCAACCGCGACCGGCGACGTGTGCCGAAGTCGTATCGGAAGAGGTCGCACGAGCCGCTCCCCGCACAGTAGGTGAAGACCAGCACAGGCTTGCGGCGGGCGTCTGTGCCGATGTGCACGTCAATGATCGAGCTGTTGTTGCCGGCGTCGCGGAACCCAAGCGCAACGGCGTCCTCGCCGAAGCCCTCGAACAGCTCGGTGGGCCCGCCCTCCTTCGAGCCGACGAAGACGAAGCGTCCCCCCTCGGTGGCGATCTGGGGGCTGATCGCGCCGTTCTCCGGCGCGAAGCGCTCGTCGGCGGAGGCGGCGGCAGGGAGCGCGAGAAGGGCGAGCAGCGCGAGGGCGAGGACTGTGGCCGATCGAGATCTGGTCATACCGGCCCCATACCCGTTCGAGGCCAGGAGTTGCGTCGCGAGGCGCCGCTGGGCGACGCGCGCGACCCCGCTTGGAGCGCGTTTGATGCTCAGGGCACTGTCGGCACACGGGGAGTGTCAGATGCCTAGTGGCATCCAGTATAGTTGCGTGCATGCAAGCAATCGCTGCGCCCACGCAAGCATCGGTGGACGAGATCGCCCTCCCGCTCGCCGGGCTCATGCGCCACCTGGTTACCCGCACGAGCCCCGACTTCTTCAAGGAGGTGGAGCGACTCGAGCTGTCCTTCTCGCAGGTGAAGGCGCTCAACCTGCTCAGCGACAGCCACCCCCTCAGCGTCAAGGCCCTCAGCGACGCGCTCGGCCTGTCGGTCGCCGGCATGAGCCGCGCGGTCGACGGCCTGGTGCAGCGCGGCATGGTCAAGCGCACCGAGGATCCCGAGGACCGCCGCGCCCGCTGCCTGAGGCTCACCGCCAAGGGAGCGCGGACCATGGAGGGGCTGGTTGCGCTGCGACTGGCCGGCGTCCGCGCCTTCGTGGCGGAGCTCGAACCCGCCGAGCGCGATGCCCTGCTGCCGGGCCTGCAGCTAGTGGCCAGACGGCCTGAGATCGCGCTTCCCGGGATCGCTCCCACCCCGCCGCGCAATGGCACACGGTGACCGCCCGGATCCGCCTCAACGAGGAGAACCGGCGCTGGTGGACGCTCGGCGCCATGTGCTTCGCGCTGTTCATGATCATGCTCGACAACACCGTCGTGAACGTCGCGCTGCCGTCGATTCAGGACGACCTTGGCGCGTCGCTGTCGGGCCTCGAGTGGACGGTGAACGCCTACACGCTCACGTTCGCCGTGCTGCTGGTGACCGGCGGCCGACTCGGCGACATCTTCGGCCGGCGCCTGGTCTTCCTCTGCGGCGTGGTCGTGTTCGCGCTGTCGAGCGCGGCGATCGGCTTCGCCCCGACCCAGGGCTGGCTCGTCGCCGGGCGCGCCCTGCAGGGGATCGGAGCCGCGTTCATGATGCCGGGCACCCTGTCGATCATCACCAACGCCTTCCCGGCCGAGGAGCGCGGCAAGGCGATCGGCACCTGGGCCGGCGTGTCCGCCCTGGCGCTGGCGATAGGCCCGGTCGTCGGCGGCGCGCTCGCCGAGTACGTGTCCTGGCGCGCGATCTTCTTCCTCAACCTGCCCGTCGCCGCCGCCGCGGTGGTGGTCACGCTGTTCGCGGCACGCGAGTCACGCGACGAATCCGTGGAGCGCACCGTGGACTGGGCCGGCATCGCCTCGCTCTCCACCGGTCTGACAGCGCTGGTCTTCGCGCTGGTGGAGGGCACCGCCTGGGGCTGGGCCTCGCCGGAGATCCTGGGGCTGGTGGCCGCGACGCTGGTGGGGCTGGCCACCTTCGCGATGCTCGAGCGCCATGTGCGGGTGCCGATGGTGGACTTCTCATACTTCCGCTCGTCGACGTTCGTCGGAGCGAACATGGTGGCCTTCATCGTCACCTTCGCGATGCTGGCGATGTTCTTCTTCACCGCCCTGTACATGCAGAACTTCCTGGGCTACAGCGCCCTCGAGGCCGGGATTCGCTTCCTGCCCTCGACCGCGCTGATCATCGTCGTCGCGCCGATCGCCGGCCGGCTGGCGGACACGGTGGGCCCGCGGCGCCTGATGGTCACCGGCCTGCTGTTGACCGCGTCGGCGCTCTACGTGCAGACCCACATATCGGTGGGCAGCGGCTACGCGGTGCTGCTGCCCGCATTCATGCTGCTGGGGGTGGGCATGGGCCTGGTGATGTCGCCGATGTCGACCGCGGCGATGAACGCCGTCGATCCGTCGAAGGCCGGCGGCGCGTCGGGGATCCTGACCATGAGCCGCATGGTGGGCGGCACGTTCGGCGTGGCCGGCTTCGGCGCGCTGTTTGCCCAGCTGAGCTCCTCCCGGCTCGAGGAGCTCCTTGCCGGCACGGGGGTCACGGCCGCACAGCGCGACCACATAGTGGAGAACATCGGCTCGGGAGCCGGCGCCAACCGGGTTGCCGGTCTCGACCCCGCGACGGCCGCGCAGGTGGCCGGCGCGGTCAAGGAGTCCTTCATCCACGCCCTCTCGAGCGGCATGTGGCTGGGGACCGGCGTCGCGCTGCTCGGGGCGGTGATCGCCGCCGTCACGATCAAGGACCGCGTGGCCCAGCGCGAACCCGCCTCGCCGCCGGCCCGCGGCCAGGCAACGCCCGACGCCGAGCCACTCGTGGTGTAGGTCCGCGTTCCCGCCGGTAGGCGGGGGGCCGGAGCGACCGCCCGCCGAGCCGGGAAAGGGCCTCAGGCGTTTGTGGGCAGCTACGATCCCGCCCCCGCCGCAACCGACCCTGGAGGATCTCTGCACCCCATGGCTTCCGTCGACCTGACCAGCGTGGCCGACCTCAGCGTCGAACCCGGCACGCTGCCCGAGAAGATGACGGCCTGGGTCATCCGCAAGGAGCGCGAGGGCGAGCCGATCGACGCATTCCAGCTCGAGGAGATCGAGGTGCCCGACCCCGGCCCGTTCGAGGTCACCGTGCGCGTGATGGCCGCCGGGGTCAACTACAACAACGTCTGGGCCGCCCTCGGTCAGCCTGTCTCCGTGTTTCGCTATCACCCCGAGGAGGACCACCACATCGGCGGCTCCGACGCCTCGGGCATCGTCTGGAAGGTCGGCACCGGAGTCACCCGCTGGACACCCGGCGACGAGGTGATCATCCACTGCAACCAGGCCTCCTACGAGGACGTCGAGGTGCACGGCCTGGACCCGCTGGCTGCGCCCAGCCAGAAGATCTGGGGGTACGAGACGTCGTGGGGATCGTTCGCCCAGTTCACGAAGGTGCAGGCCCAGCAACTGATCCCCAAGCCGCGGAACCTCACCTGGGAGGAGGCCGCCTCCTACGGGCTCGTGTACTTCACCGCCTACCGGATGCTGATCGACCAGTGCCACCTCAAGGCCGGCCACAAGGTGCTGATCTGGGGTGCCGCCGGCGGCCTCGGCGTGTTCGCCGTGCAGCTGTGTGCCGCGGCCGGAGCGGAGTGCGTGGGCGTGGTCTCCAGCAAGGAGAAGGGCGACCTCGTGATGCAGCTGGGCGCCACCGGCTACATCGACCGCAACGAGTTCAAGGGCATGATGCGCAAGGGCGGGGAGTCCGCCGACGAGGAGAAGGAGCGCTTCGGGGAGTCGCGGCGCTTCGGCAAGGCCGTCAAGGAGCTACTCGGTGACGCTCCCGACATCGTGTTCGAGCACGTCGGCAAGGCCACCTTTCCCACCTCGGTGTTCGTGCTCAAGCCGTTCGGCAAGGTGGTCATCTGCGCGGGCACGACCGGGTTCAACCTCGACTTCGACGTGCGCTACCTGTGGATGCGCCAGAAGCAGATCATCGGCTCGCACTTCGCCAACGCCTACGAGTGCATGAAGGCCAACCAACTGATCGACCAGGGCAAGATCCGGCCCGTGCTGTGGCGCACGATGGGCTTCGACGGCGTGGCCGAGGCGCATCAGCTGATGCGCGACAACAAGCACCTGGGCAAGATCGCGATCCTGGTGGGAGCCGAGAAGGAGGGCCTCGGCCGCAGCGAGGACGGCCCCGGGGCGATCAAGGCGGAGGTGGGCGCATGAGTGCCGGCGACCGCGCCGACGGGCTCGCAATCCTGGTGCCGTGGGTGGCCAACCCGTTCCGGGGCGACAAGTTCGAAGCCGCGTGGCTGCCGGCCGCCGAGGCCGCGCTCGACTTCGGCGCAACCGGCTGGGCGTTCTTTCGCTCGAAGGAGGGCCTGCTCGACTTCACGCAGTGGGCGTTCTTCGAAACCAAGCTCGACTTCGAGCGCTACTGGTACTCAGAGGAGATATCCACGGCCCGGGAGCGAGCCAGTGGCCTGTTCCAGGTGCCCGTACTGCCGGTCTACTACGGCATTGCCGGGATGGGCTCGCTGAGCCCCGTGGAGACCTCGGCAGGCTGACGAACTGCGGCGCCGGCGCGCGGCCCTGAGTACGGTGGGGGCGGGATGGATCTTGCTGGGGAGATACGGAAGGGTGCGAGGCGATTGAGTCCGCTGGCCTGCGTGCCGGTGCTCGTGTGCCTCGCGCTCGTGGGGGCGCCGCCGGCGTCCGCCGACCTCCCTGAGCTGCTCACCTCGTGCTCGGAGAAGGACGCCCTCGACGACGACAACGCCGTCCGTGAGCTGCCATTTGCCTTTTGCGACGACGGTGTGCCCGCTTTCGGGGGCCGCACTCCTAACGTCGGCGCCGTCGACGCGGTCTCCGTGCCCGCCGCCTACACGGGCGCCGGCCAGCCGGACAAGGATCCTGGCGCCTCCCTGGCGGTGCCGGGCAACAGCGCCGGCGACATCGCGCTCGACGTGGACCTCTCGGTGCCCGACCCGAGCCGTTACCCGGTGCCCCCTTCCGGCTACCCGCTCGTGGTGATGATGCACGGCTGCTGCTCGGGCAGCAAGACCACCTGGGAGGGCGCGACGATCGACCCGGGCGGCAGCGAGAACTGGCACTACAACAACGCCTGGTTCGCGTCGCGCGGATATGTGGTGCTCACCTACACCGCCCGCGGCTTCGTCGACGGGCAAGACCACGGCTCCACCGGAGAGACCCAACTCGACTCCGACCTGTTCGAGATCAACGACTACCAGCACCTGGCCGGCCGGCTCGCGGATACCGCGGACCTCAACCCCAATACGCCCGAGGCCGAGACGGTCGACCGCCGGCGCGTGGTCCCCACGGGGGGCTCCTACGGTGGCGGCTTCGCCTGGATGGCCCTCACCGACCCCACCTGGAGGAGCCCGGCGGGCAGGAGCATGAAGGTGGCGGCGGTCGCCGCCAAGTACGGCTGGACCAACCTCGTCGAGTCGCTCGTTCCCAACGGCGCCGATCTACGCGACGCGCTTCCCACCTCCGACCCGGCCCTGGCGGCCAGCCCGGTCGGCTTCCCCAAGCGCTCGATCGTGGCCGGTCTGTACGCCTCGGGCAAGACCGGCGTCCCCCCGGGAAGTCCCCACGCCACCTTTCCCTCCGACATAGATCAGGCGATCGTGTGCCTGGAGTCCGCCGACCCCTTCGAGCTCAACCCGCTCTGTTCCACCACGCTGGCCACGACGCTTCCGCGCTTCATCGAGGAACGCTCGGCCTACTACCAGAACGGCTTCTTCACCGGCTTGGCCTCCGGCGCCGTGGCTCCGGTGCCCGTGTACAGCGCCGGCACGTTCACGGACAAGCTGTTCCCGGCGCCCGAGCACCGGCGCATGGTCGAGCGCCTCAAGGCCACGGTCTCCGGCTATCCGGTGCAGGAGCACTACGGCGACTACAACCACTTCGTTCAGAACAAGCGCAAGGAGTGGGCCGACCTCTGCGGCGCGGACCGTCACGTGTGCCGCTATGAGGACTACCCGGCACCGGGCGCGCCGTCGCGCGACCTGAACGCGGTGCCGGTCTCGCCCGCGCGTGAGCCCGGCGTTACGTCGCGGCTCAACCGCTTCATCGACCATTTCGCCAAGCCGCAGGGCAATCCGGGCGAGCCCCAGCCCGCCTTCGACGTGACCGGCGCGCTGCAGGTCTGCCCCCAGAACGGACCGGCACTGGGGATCCCGCTCGACGAGCCAGGCCCGCGCTTCACGGCGCCGAGCTATGGCGAGCTGGCGCCCGGGCGGCTCACCGTGACGGCGACCGGGGCCCAGGCCACCGCAAACTTCGCCGGCGCCAACCCGCACGCCAAGAACGCCGACCCGGTGGCAAACCAGGCGTCCAACGGCGGGCGGTGCCCGGTCGAGAGCGCTCCGGGCGGCCTGGCCGGCGCCGGCCCCGGGGTGGCCACCTACGACTCCGACCTGCTGCCCGGCGACTACACGATGCTCGGCAGCACCCGGGTGGTCGTAGCCCACACCGGTGCGGGGTCGAACCTGCAACTCAACGCCCGGCTGTACGACCTCTTCCCCGACGGCAGGCAGGTGCTGGTCGACCGCGGGGTCAAGAAGCTCGCGAGCGCCATGGGCGCCACCACGCTCGACCTGCACGGCGCCGGCTGGCGCTTCGACAAGGGCCACAGACTGCGCATCGAGCTGGCTCAGGACGACGACCCCTACGTGAAGTCCTCGGTTGCGCCCGGATCGCTGGTGATCTCCGGCGTCGAGCTCTCATTGCCCGTCCGCGAGGCCTCGGCGGCGATCGGGTCAGCCCAGACACCGCGCGTGAGCGTCTCCTCCCCCCGCCTGGCCAGCGATAGCAGCCGCACCCGCCGTTTTCCCATCTCGATCCGGTTGCGGCCGGGCACCGCGCAAGCCAACGTCGCCAACTACCAGTTGCAGATCCGAGACAGAGGACGCGCCAAGACCCTCAAGGTCCGCGCGACCAGGGTGAGCGCATCCGCCTTGCAGGGCCGCCGCTTCCGGTTCCGGGGCCGGACCGGCCACACCTACCTGATCCGAGCGCGGGCGATCGACCGGGTGGGTCGCAGCGGGCCCTGGGACAGCTCCCGCACGATCGTCCCGCTCGACGACGCCCGCCGCGCCACCCCGGCGCTGCAATACCGAGGCGACTGGTCGCGGTTGCGCTCCAAGCGCGCCTACGCCCGCCGCCTGAGCCGCTCGACGCGACGTGGCGCGCGCCTGAGCTTGCGCTTTCGCGGCGACCGGCTGTTCGTGGTGGGCCGGACGGGTCGCCGCGGCGGCAAGGCGGGTATACGGCTGAATGGCCGCCGTCGCGTGGTCAGCTTCTACAGCCGCCGCACGCGCAACCGCAGGGTGGTCGCCATCCTGCGCGCCAAGCGGCGGAAAGTGAACCGGCTCCAGATCGTGAACCTGGGCAAAAAGGGTTCGCGCCGCGCGCGCGGCACCCGGGTGGAGATCGACGCCCTCGGCGTCAGGCGCCCGTGACGGCCAACATGCGCCCCGCGTCACGAAGCTGCTCCCAGTAAGAAGGCTCTGGGCCGCACCGAGAACGGGCCGGCGTAGGTGGGCTCAACTGAGAGCGGTCAAGGCCCCCAATGCGGTGCTCGCCGGCGGTTACTCGCTGGCGCAGAACGTGGAAATTCCGCACCGGACGAGCGTGAGCTCGTAGCGACGTTGAGGGACCCCGGGCATGTCGAGCAGGAGCGCTGCCCGTTCCCGACCCACGGCGCGGACGCGGCCCATCTCCTGCTCGGAGACCGGGACGACGAGGAACTCGAGCTCATCCCTGCGGGGGAAGTCGAACGCGGTCTCGCCGATCGTGCGGCCATCGCTTCCCAGCAGGCGGGCCTCCCCGCCGCACCTCTCCCGGCGGGCGTCCGACGGGCACTGGACGTCGAAGTCGACACCAATCGGAGGCCCGCTCATCGCCCCTTCACGCTCCTCGATCTCGGCGAGCCCCCTCGCGCTCAGGAGGTCGGCGAGCAGGCCGGCCGGCTCGTCGCGCTCGAGCGCGCAGCCGAAGACCCGGTCGTAGCCGTCCGCGAGGGCCCGCGTGCGCCCGCCGCAGCCGAGGCAGAGGCGCGAGGTCACGGCGAATCCTTGTCGGTCGGTGGCAAGCAGGAACATCTGCCCCGGCCGGGAGTTGCGCGCCGCGCTCAACCCTGCTCCAGTGGCGCCATCGTCAGGCCGGCGTCGCGCAGCTGCTCCCAGTAGAGCTCGGCCGGCTCCTTGGGCCCCGACCAGACGATCGCCCGGCCCGCGTTGTGGATCTGGTCGGCGATCGCGTAGCCCTGGTCGATCGTCATCCCCGGGATCACGCGAGCCAAGGCGCCGGCCACACCGTCGAAGGTGTTGTGGTTGTCGTTGAGCACGATCACGCGCCAGTTGCCGTGCACGCCGCCACCGGGTCCGCCCACCCGCGGCTTCTCGACGGTCACCGGGCTCAAGCGGGCTCCTTCTCGTCCCAGTAGCGCCGCAGGCCCAGGCCCAGCTGCTCCGGTGGCGCCGCCTGGATCAGCGCCTCCGCCATGGCGGGGTCCAGCGCCGCGCGGGTCTCGGCCTCCGACCAGGCGGCGAACTCCTCGGGGCTGAGGTCGCGGGCCCGGTCTGCCTCGGTGCGCAGCGACTCGCGCACCCGGGCCAGCTGTGCTCCCACGTCCTCGTGGCGGCCGAAGTGCGTCAGGCAGAGCGCGCTCGGCTGCCAGGCCTCGATTGCGTCGAGCGACTCGAGCCACGCCTCGACATCGATCTCCGGCGGGGGGGTGGGCGCGACCGTGTAAGCGTGGCCGGGAAGCCTGACGCCGCCCATGTCGCCCACGTAGGCGTCGCCGCTGTCCTCGTGCAGGAAGCAGACGTGGTGAGACGCGTGCCCGGGCGTGTACGCCACGCGCATGCCCTCGACCGTCTCGCCTCCCCGCAGCGTCTGCAGACGCTCGGGATCGGCCGGCGCCACCTCTCCCCACAGCTCCTCCATCCGGTCCCCGTACAGTCGCCCGGCGCTCTTGAGCAGCTTGGAGGGGTCCGCCAGGTGCGCCGCACCCGCCTCGTGCACGTACACCGTCAGCTGGGGGAAGCGGCGCATCAGCACGCCGGCGGCGCCGGCGTGGTCGAGGTGGATGTGGGTCAGCAGCAGGGCGCGGGGCTCAGTCTCGAGGCCGGCCAGAAGCGTGTCGAGGCAGGTGGTGGGGCCCGGATCCACCACTAGGCCGTCCGCCTCGTAGGCGCAAATCACGTGCTCGCGGCCGAGGTGCTTGACGTCGATCGAATGGCTCATCGCAGCGGCTGAACATACAATCCCGATCCGTGACCGAGCCCAAACCCCACCGGCTACCCGAACGCGACCGCCCGTGGGTGATGCGCACCTACGCGGGCCACTCGACCGCCACGAAGTCCAACGAGCTCTACCGGGGAAATCTGGCGAAGGGGCAGACGGGGCTCTCGATCGCCTTCGACCTTCCCACGCAAACGGGCTATGACCCCGACCACGAGCTGGCGCGGGGCGAGGTGGGCAAGGTGGGCGTCTCGATCGCGCACAAGGCCGACATGCACGCGCTGCTGGACGGCATCCCGCTCGATGCGATGAACACCTCGATGACGATCAACGCCACGGCGGCCTGGCTGCTGGCCCTCTACATGACGGTGGCCGAGGAGAACGGCGTGGACCGCGGAGCCCTGGCCGGCACCACCCAGAACGACATCATCAAGGAGTTCCTCTCCCGCGGCACCTACGCCTTCCCGCCCGAGCCGTCGATGCGGCTGATCGCCGACATGATCGCCTTCACCGTCGACGAGGTTCCCAGGTGGAACCCGATCAACATCTGCAGCTACCACCTCCAGGAGGCCGGCGCCACGCCGGCGCAGGAGGTCGCCTACGCGGTGTCCACCGCGATCGCGGTACTCGACGGCGTCCGCGAGCGCGTGCCCGAGGAGAACTTCCCGCGGGTGTTCGGCCGGATCTCGTTCTTCGTGAACGCCGGCATCCGCTTCGTCGAGGAGCACGCAAAGCTGCGGGCGATGAGCCGGATCTGGGAGCAGCTCGGCCGCGAGCGCTACGGCGTGGAGGACCCGAAGTTCCTGCGCATGCGCTACGGCGTTCAGGTCAACTCGCTGGGGCTCACCGAGGCCCAGCCCGAGAACAACATCATCCGCATCGTCCTCGAGGCGCTGGCCGTGACCATGGGCCGCGACGCCCGCGCCCGGGCCGTGCAGCTGCCCGCGTGGAACGAGGCTCTGGGGCTGCCGCGTCCATGGGACCAGCAGTGGTCGCTGCGAATCCAGCAGATCCTGGCTTACGAGACCGACCTGCTCGACTACCCCGACATCTTCGAGGGCTCGCTCGTGATGGAGGCCCTCGCGGACGAGCTGGTGGACGCTGCCCGCGCGGAGATGGCGGTGGTGGCCGAGCGCGGCGGCGCGGTGGCGGCGGTCGGGTACATGAAGACGCAGCTGGTGGAGTCCAACCGCGCGCGCGTCGGGCGGATCGAGCGCGGAGAGCAGAAGGTGATCGGCCAGAACGTGTTCACCGAGCACGAGCCCTCGCCGCTGCAGGACGGCGAGGACGGGGGCATCCTGAGCGTGGACCCGGATGTGGAGCAGGGTCAGATCGACGCTTTGGAGCTGTGGCGCGCCGACCGTGACGAGTCTGCAGTCTCTGCGGCGCTTACCGCCCTGGGTGAGGCGGCGGCGGATCCGGGAGTGAACATCATGCCCGCGACGCTGGCCGCGGCTCAGGCGGGCGCTACGACGGGTGAGTGGGCCGCCGCACTTCGCGACGTGTTTGGTGAGTACCGGGCCCCCACCGGAGTCGCGGACGCCGCAGCCGCCGTGTCGGACGACGCGCTGGACGAGCTGCGCGACCGCGTCGAGCGCGTGTCTGAGGCGCTCGGCCGGCGGATCAAGATCCTGGTGGGCAAGCCGGGCCTCGACGGACACTCCAACGGGGCCGAGCAGATCGCGGTGCGCGCGCGGGATGCCGGCATGGACGTGGTCTACGAAGGGATCCGCCTGACTCCGGCCCGCATCGCCGCCACCGCGGTCCAGGAGGGCGTGCACGTGGTGGGTCTCTCCATCCTCTCGGGCTCGCACGCCCAGCTGATCCCCACCGTGCTCGACGAGCTGCGCGACGCCGGCGCCGACGTGCCCGTGGTGGTGGGCGGAATCATCCCGCCGGCCGACGAGCGCGCCCTGCTGGCGGCGGGCGTGGCCCGTGTCTATACGCCAAAGGACTTCGAGGTCACCCGCATCATGGGCGACATCGTCGACGTGGTGGCCGAGCGCTACGGGGCCGGCACCCCGGCGTAGCCGCTCGCGCACCTTCGCGGCGCGGCTGCCTCGGCGCGCCTCCTTGGTTACCTCCGCGGCGCGCGCTCGTCACATACGTAACCCCGCCGTCACCAAGCGGCGGCCATGCTGGACTGCATGGAGGGGGTTCACTACGTTCCGTCCCGAGGAGGGACGTTTCGTAGTGAACCCCTGCCGGCCTCGGCGGTCAGGAACTCGCCACCGGACGTGGCCCTCGCACGGCTCGCCCAACGCCAGCACGGGGTGGTGACCCTCGCGCAGCTAGCGGCGGTGGGGATCGGACCGAGCGGGACGCGCAACCGCGTCGCGGCCGGGCGGCTGCACCGGGTGCACCGCGGCGTCTTTGCGGTCGGCCACGCTCTCCTGCCTGGCCGCGGGCACTGGATGGCGGCCGTGCTCGCATGCGGGCCGGATGCGGTGCTGTCCCACCGCTCGGCGGCGGCCCTCTAGGGTCTCAGAGCCGACACCCGGCCCAGGACGGACGTCTCCCTACCGCGCCACTGCGTGAGGAGCCGGCCGGGGCTGAGCGTGCACGCGAGCCTCACCCTCGATCCCCGGGATGTGGAGCGTAGGGACGGGATCCCCTGCACCACGGTCGCCCGCACGCTGCTCGACCTCGCCGAGGCGCTCAACGGTCGGGGCCTGGAGCGAGCGATCGAGCAGGCGGAGGTCCTGCGCCTATTCGATCGCCGCCGGATCGACGATGTCCTGAATCGCGCAGTGGGGCGGCGCGGGGCTTCGAGACTCCACGGGCTGCTCAACTCGAACGTCGAGCCCGCTCTCACCGAGAGTGAGCTCGAGGAGGCCTTTCTCGAGCTGTGCCGCAACCAAGGCCTACCGCGCCCGGAGGTCGCCGTCTGGATCGCCACGAGCGAGGGCCGCCTGAAGGCGGACTTTCTCTGGCGAGTGCAGAGTCTGGTCGTCGAGACCGACGGCTACGCTTTTCATGGCCACCGGCGCGCGTTCGAGCGCGACCATCGCCGCGACGTACTGCTCCAGCTCGCCGGCTGGAAGGTGCGGCGCTTCACGTGGAGCCAGATCACCGCCAACGCTCCCCTGGTGGCGGCCACGGTCAGGGCGGCGCTCGCCGCGGCCCACTAGCTTGACGCCGGTGACGAGCGAGGGCAGAGACCCTGGCGCCCGCCCGGACGGACGCCGGTGACAAGCCAGGGCAGAGACCCTGGCGCCCGCCCGGACGGACGCCGGTGACAAGCCAGGGCAGAGACCCTGGCGCCCGCCCGGACGGACGCCGGTGACGAGCGAGGCCAAAGACCTCGGCGCCCGCCTGCGCGGCCGCGATCTGAGCGCCGCGCCGGCCGCGCTCAACCTGATCGAGGACCGTTCGCCGAGCGCGAGCGAGGCGTCCGCGGAGCTGCTGTCGGAGGTCTCCCCCGCCGCCCTGGGCGGTGAGGCGCCCGCCCACCTCGTGGGCGTTACCGGGCCGCCTGGGGCCGGGAAGTCGTTGCTGCTCGGCGTGCTGGTCAAGCAGTGGCGCGACGCCGGCCGCACGGTGGCCGTGCTCGCGGTGGACCCGTCCTCGCGGCGCTCGGGCGGCTCGCTCCTGGGCGACCGGGCGCGCATCGACCACGACCCCAAGGACGCGGGCGTGCTGATCCGCTCCACGGCCGCCGGCGGGCGCCTAGGTGGCCTGGCCGCTCCCACCCGTCAGGCCGCACAGGCGCTGGCCTGCGCCTATGACGTGGTGGTGATCGAGACGGTTGGCGTCGGCCAGTCGGAGACCGATGTGGAGGAAGTCTGCGACACCGTGGCGGTGGTCGTCCAACCCGGATCCGGCGACACCCTCCAGTTCCTCAAGTCCGGGATCATGGAGGTGCCCGATGTGCTCGTGGTCACCAAGGCCGACGTCGGCGAGCTCGCGACCAGCGCCCGCCGCGACCTGAGCGCGGCGCTGCGCTCGCTCGACTCCCGCGAGGTACCGGTGGTGGCCGTCTCCTCGCTCCCGCCGCCCACGGGCGTCGACGAGCTGGTGAAGGCGCTGGACGAGCACCGGGCGGGGCTGGACCTGCCCGCCCGACGTCTACGCTCCCGCCGCATGATGGCCCTCGGAGAGCTCGTGGCCGAGCACGGCGAGACCGCGCTGCGCGCGCTGGGCGGTCGGCGCGCCGCCGAACGGCGGCTGGCCGAGGAGGACCCCGCTGCGGACGTGGCCACGCTCGTCCTAGCGCTGCGCACCGAGGCGGGCGTCGGTTGAGTCTCGGCGCTCAGATCGCGTTGCTCGTCGTCGTGCTGGGCGCCGTGACGGGTCTGGCCCTCCTGGCGGGAGCCGCCAACCTAGGCACCGCGCTGGGGATCGGGCAGATCGCCTTCGCGCTGACGCTGCTCGCCCTGCTGCTGCGCCGCTGAGTGCTGCCCGCCTCGACGTCAGCCGTCGAGCGCCTCGATCCGGTAACCGTCTCCCACCCGCACCAGCTGGAGCGTCTCCTCCACCGGCCCCTGGCCCTCGGCGGTGCTTCGCACCCGCACGCTCGCCCGGGCGCCCTCGACCCGGATCGACAGGATCGTGATCTGGGGACGGCGGACGTCGCCCGCGGTGGAGCGCAGCAACCGGATGCAGTCGCCGCCGCCCGCCCGCTCACGGGCCTCATCGCTCAGGAGCTGGTTGCAGATCGCCGCAAAGCGGCGGCCCTTGGTGGCGTGCTCGAGGCGGTCGATCGTCCCCGCTACCTCGCGTGGTGCGCCGCGCGCCGGGGGTGGATCACCCTGCGAGTCATCGCCCGAGCAGCCCGCCAGCACGGCCAGAGCAAGCAGTCCAGGGACGCCGCGCTTCACGCCTGCGAGCATAATGGGCGCATGGAGGGCTCAGCCGCGGACTCAGTCGGAACCCGCTCGAGCTGGCTTCGTTGCTACCGCTGCTGGTCGCAAAGCCTCGAAGTCCAGCTCCATTACGAGGGAATCCTCAAGGTCGACCCCGAGACCGGCGAGGCCGTCGAGCCGGTCGAGGAGGTCCAGGAGGCCGTCGTGCAGTGCCTGGAGTGCATGCACGACCAGCCCCATCTGAACCTTGCCTTCTACGAGGAGGACGGCCGCCGGGTCAGCCGGATCGAGGCGGTGGAGGATCGCTGGGAGCGGATGGTGACGGGCACCCCGTGGGTGGCCTCCTGCACGGTCGCGGTCGACGCTGACCAGGTGGAGTCGTGCTCAGGCCCCGAGGCCGCCGACTCGCTGGCCTTCGCCGCCTTCGGGGAGCACGGAACCCGCGAGTTCTTCACCCACGTGCGCTTCCACAAGCACGAGGACGAGAGCCGGGTCGTGATCCACATGCTGGTCGAGCTCTACGCGCGCTCTGCCGAGGAGGCCAACGAGGTGCTGCAGTCGGCCGCCCGCGGCTCACTGACGATCACCTCGCTGGCCGAGGAATCCCGCCCGCCGGCATCGAGTGCCGGGGGCGGCTCGCACTAGCCGGAGCTGACGGTGGGTACAGGCTCCAAGGTCCGCACCGCCGCGAGGCGGGTATGAGCGCGATCCGCGCGCTCGAGCGCGCGGATCTCGAGGCGGTCATAGATCTCTACGAGGCCGTCTTCCGGACCGACCTGCCGCGCAAGCCGGGGCTCGGAGCGGAGTTCGCGAGGACCGTGCTCGATCATCCCTGGGCCGACCCCGAGATCCCGTCGCTGGTGTACGAGGCCCCCGGCGGGGCGATCGCGGGCTTTCTGGCCTCCCACGTGCGGCGCATGCGCCACGGCTCCGAGCCGATGCGGATGGCGTGCAGCGGCCAGCTGGTGACCGATCCCGCCTTCGCTCGCCGGGGTATCGGCGCCCTCCTGCTCCGGCACTACATGAACGGCCCACAGGACTTGACGATCACCGACGGAGCCAACGAGTCCGTGCGCGCGATCTGGGAGGGGCTCGGCGGCAGCGCGTCGGCGCTCAGCTCCCTGAGCTGGATGCGCGTGCTGCGCCCGGCCGCGTTCCTGGCGGACAGGGCCGAGCGCCGCCGCGGCGGCAAGCCGCTTCCCGGCGCCTTTGGCGTGGCCCAGGTCGCGGATGCGGTGGTGGGACGGCGACTGGCGCCGGGCGAGGTCGCCACGGTCGCCGAGCCCCTCGATGCCCCCGGCCTCATCGAAGCCGTGGCCGAGCTCTCGCGTACACCGCCCGCAGCCGCACGGCATTCGACGCCGGTTTACGGACTGCGTCCCGACTACGACGAGGCGTTCCTCGACTGGCTGTTCGCCGAGATGGCCGCCGTGGTCGCTCGCGGGGAGCTGGTGCGCCGCCTGGTTCGCGATCACACCGGCGCCTTCGTCGGCTGGTATGTCTTCTACAGCTGCCCGGGCGGAATCTCCCAGGCGATCCAGGTCGGCGCGGCACCCGCATCCGCCGGCGCTGTGCTCGACCACCTCTTTCACGATGCCGCCGAGCGCGGGTCGGCGGCTGTCCAGGGGCGCGTCGAGGCGGCGCTGCTGCCGGCGCTCACCGCACGCCCTTGCGTGTTCCGGGGAAGCGATTGGGCTCTGGTGCACAGCCACGACCCGGACGTGCTCAGCGCCATCGCCTACGGCCGCGCGCTGCTGACGCGGCTCGAGGGCGAGTGGTGGATGGGTCACCATCTCGGGCCCGACAGCCCGCTCAGATGACCCGGGGATGCTAGAAAGCCCACCTTGAGCCCGAACGACCCCTCCCCGGTGGCCGCGAAGAGCTCCGGGGGCGCTGGCATGCCCGCCGGCGGCGACCCCGCGGACTTCGACGCGGCCGCGCGGCTGCCCCGGCTGGTCGAGGGCACCGCCGACGCGGTCCGCGAGCTCGGCCGTCGTGGGGCCGTGGTCGCGGTCTCGGGGGGTGTGGACTCGGGGGTCGCCGCGGGGATCTGCGCACGCGCCCTCGGCCCCGAGCGAGTGCTGTGCCTGCGCCTGCCCGAGCGCGACGTCGGCTCGGCGTCCTCTGACCTCGGCCTCGAGCTTGCCCGCACGCTGGGGACGGCCACCGAAGAGCAGCCGATCACCGGCGCCCTGGAAGCGCTCGGCTGCTACGACCGCCGCGACGAGGCGATCCGCTCGGTCTTTCCCGACTACGAGCCCTCCTGGCGCCACAAGCTGGTGCGTTCCGCTCCGACCGGCGGCATGATCGTGTTCTCGGTGGTGGTAAAGCCGCCCGACGGCCCCGAGCAGTCGCGCAGGATGCCCCCCGGCGCCTACCGCGCCCTGCTCGCTGCGACGAACATGAAGCAGCGGGTGCGCAAGCTGCTCGAGTACAGCTGGGCGGACAGGCTGGGCTACGCGGTGATCGGCACCCCCAACCTGCTCGAGTTCGACCAGGGCTTCTTCGTCAAGGGAGGCGACGGTCTTGCCGATGTGAAGCCCATCGCGCAGCTCTACAAGGGACAGGTATACGAGCTCGCCCGGCTGCTCGGCCTCCCCGAGGCCATCGCCACCCGCCACCCCACCACCGAGACGTTCAGCCTCCCCCAGACCCAGGAGGAGTTCTACTTCGGTTATCCGTACGACCGCATGGACCCGCTGGTGTGGGGCCAGACCAGCGGTGTGGCGCCCGCCGACCTCGCGCCGCGGGTGCAGATGAGCGCGTCCGAGGTGGAGGTGGCCTACGGCGAGATCGAGCGGCGCCGGGTGGCCACGCGCTACCTGCACGCCGCCGCGATCGTCCCGGAACCCTGACGTGTGCGGCATCGCCGGCATCGTGCGGGCCGGGCCGGAGGCTGCGGTCGCCGAGCCTTCGCTGCTGCGGATGGCGCGTGCAATCCGCCATCGCGGGCCCGACGGCTTCGGGCTGGCGCTCGATCGTGGAGCGGGCTTCGTGTCGACGAGGCTGGCGATCGTGGATCTTCCCCGGGGTTGGCAGCCCCTCGAGTCGGGATGGCGAAAAAGGGGGGCATCTCCCCGCGGCGGCCTGCTCGTCTACAACGGGGAGGTCTACAACCATCCCGAGCTGCGCGCCGAGCTGCGCGGGCGCGGAGAGCGCTTCGAGACCGAGAGCGACACCGAGGTCGTGTTGCGAGCGCTCGAGCGCGACGGGCTCGACGCGCTTCAGCGCCTCAACGGGCAGTTCGCCCTCGCCTGGTGGCAGCCCGAGGACCGGCGGCTGGTGCTCGTACGCGATCGCTTCGGGGTGCGTCCCCTCTACTACTCGCTGCTCGATGACGGCTCGCTCGCCTTCGCCTCGGAGGCCAAGGCCCTGTTCGCCTCCGGTGAGGTCTCCGCGTCCCCCGATCTGGCGGGCCTCGACGACACCTTCACGCTCTGGGGCCCAAGGCCCCCCAGAACTCCGTTCCGGGGCGTGAGCCAGCTGCCGCCCGGCGGGCTGCTGATCTGGGAGCGCGGGAAGGTCACCGTGCAGCGTACGTGGTGGAGCGCCGACCTCGGCACCGCCACCGACCCGGGCGCAGACCTGGGCGAGGTCCTGCGCGACAGCGTCGCGCTGCGCCTGCGCGCCGACGTTCCCGTGGGCGCCTACCTGTCCGGGGGGCTCGACTCGAGCGTGATCACCGCCCTCGCCCGCGAGGAGGCCGGCCGGCGCCTGCGCACCTTCTCCGTCGCCTTCAGCGACCCACTCTTCGACGAGCGTGCCCAGCAGGAGGTCGTTGCACGCGCGCTCGGTACCGACCACCACACTGTCGAGATCGCCCCGGCCGACATAGCGGCTGCGTTTCCGGAGGTGATCCGGCATACCGAGGCGCCGCTGGTACGCACGGCCCCGGTCCCGCTGTTCCTGCTCGCGCAAGAGGTCAGGCGCCATGCCATCAGCGTCGTCCTCACCGGCGAGGGAGCCGACGAGCTGTTCTGGGGCTATGACCTCTTCAAGGAGGTCACCATCCGCGAGCTCCACGACCGCGAACCCGACCAGGCGCTGGCGCTGCTCGATCAGCTGTATCCCTACCTCGGCGCAGGGGGGGCGCGAAGGGGGCCCGCCTGGCGGCGGTTCCTGCTCGAGACGGGCGCGCCCGACGACCTCCTGCGCTCGCACCTCACCCGCGTAGAGGCAACCGCGACCGTCAAGGCCTTCTACCACCCGGAGGTGGTGGCCGAGCTCGCGCGCGAAAGCTCGTCGATCGACCGTCTGCGCTCCGAGCTGCCCGAGTCCTTTGGGCGCTGGAGCGCGCTCCAGCGCGCTGCCTGGCTAGAGGTCAAGACCCTGCTCGGGCCCTATCTGCTGGCCGCCCAGGGCGACCGCGTGGCGATGGCGCACGGAGTCGAGGGCCGTTTCCCGTTCCTCGACCACCGCGTGTACGAGCTCGCCGCCGCCCTGGCGCCCGAGCGCAAGCTCGACGGCATGCGCGACAAGATCGCCCTGCGCGAGGTCGCCTCGGAGCTCCTGCCGGCCGAGGCGGCGTCGCGTCCCAAGCAGCCCTACCGGGCTCCGGAGGTCGCCCCGTTCTTCGCACCGGACTCTCCGGAGTGGGTGCGAGACCTGCTCTCTCCCTCGGGGCTCGCCGAAGCCGGGATCTGGGACGAGCGGCGGGTTGCGGGCCTCGTCCGCCGGGCCGAGGCGGGGCGCGTCGAGGGCATCCGCGAGTCGATGGCGCTCGTGGGCATCCTCTCGACCGGGCTCTGGCACCGGGCCTTCATGGGCCAGGGTGCCGGCAGCTATAGCGCGGAGACGGCCGAGCCGCACGTGAGAATCGACCACACCACCGAAGCCGCGGAAAAGGAGGTCGCATGAGCGAGACCGACGTCAGAGTCGAACTGCGTACGTTCATCGAGGACAACTTCCTCTATCTGCGCCCGGGCCTCCAACTCGCCGACGGCGACGACTTCCTGGCGCGCGGGATCCTCGACTCGCTCGGTTTCGTCGAGCTGGTCGAGGAGGTGCAGAGCCGCTACGAGATCACGGTTGCCGACGACGAGATCACCGAGGAGAACTTCGGCTCGATCGACGCGATCACGGGCTTCGTGGCCCGCAAGCGCGCCGAGACGTGAGCCCTCGGACGCTCGACGAGGACCTCCGTGCCGCCGCCGCGCGGCAGCCCGACAAGCCCGCCGTCGTCACCGCTGCGCGCACGGTCAGCTTCGGCCAGCTCGAGCACGCCGCGCGCCGCATCGCCACGGGGCTGGGCGGGCTGGGGGTCGGCCCCGGCGACCGCGTCGCGCTCGTGCTGCCCAACGTCGCCGAGATGCCGGAGGCGATCTACGGCGTGCTGCGCGCGCGTGCGGCGTTCACTCCTCTGAACCCCACGATCAAGGAGCACAAGCTGGCGGCGCTGCTCGAGCACGTAGGGGCGTCGGCGGTGATCTGCGACGCCGATCGCGCCCCCACGGTCGAGGCCGCGGCCGCGACGGCCGGGGGTATGCCGGTGGTCGCCGACCTGGCCGCGTTCGGGCAACCGGGCGAGCCGGCCTTGCCCGCGCCGCTGGACATCGACCTCGCAGCCGTGATCTACACATCGGGCTCCACGGGCGAGCCAAAGGGGGTCACGGTCACCCAGCGCAACATGAGCTTCGCCGCCGGCTCGATCACCGAGTACCTGGAGATGGGCCCCGAAGATCGGATCCTCTCAGTGCTCCCGCTCTCGTTCGGCTACGGCCTCTACCAGCTGCTCACCTGCGTACGGGCGCGGGCCACGCTGGTGCTGGAGGCGGGCTTCACCTTCCCGGGCCGGGTCGTGCAGCTGCTCGAACGCGAGAAGATCACCGGGCTCCCGGGCGTACCGACCGTATTCCAAGTGCTGATCTCGCTGCAAGGCCTCGCAGATCGTGAGCTTGCCCACCTGCGCTTTCTCACCAACGCCGGGGCGGCCCTGCCGGCTGCGACCATCGCCGAGGTGCGGCGCACCTTCTCCGGAGCGCGGCTGTACTCGATGTACGGGCAGACCGAATGCACGCGCGTGTGCTACCTGCCGCCCGAGCAACTGGATGAGCGCCCTACGTCGGTTGGCGTCGCCATCCCCGGCACGGAGGCGTGGGTGCAAGACGAGGAGGGGCGCGTGGCCGCGGTCGACGAGATCGGCGAGCTGATGGTGCGTGGCTCGCACGTGATGCAGGGCTACTGGAAGGATCCGCAGGGCACCGCCGAGCGTCTTCGCTCCGGCCGCTGGCCCTGGGAGCGCGTGCTTGCGACCGGGGATCTGTTCCGCCAGGACTCCGAGGGCTTTCTCTACTTCGTCGGCCGGCGCGACGACCTGATCAAGTCGCGCGGTGAGAAGGTCGCCCCGCGCGAGGTCGAGGAGGTGCTGCACGCCCTACCAGGGGTCCGCGAGGCCGCTGTGGTGGGAGCGCCCGACGAGCTGCTGGGCCAGGCCGTCCACGCCCACGTCGCGCCCGAGAGTGGGCGCCGGCTGGACGCCGACGAGGTGAGGCGCCACTGCGCAGGGGCGCTCGAGTCCCACAAGGTCCCCCAGCGCGTGATCTTTCACGCGGCCCTGCCGCGAACGGCGAACGGCAAGCTCGACCGCGCCGCTCTGCTCGCGAGCTGAGAGAAACGGTGCGGTGCGCGCCGGGTAATCTCCGGTGCGGTGCTCGCCGGGTAATCTCCGGTGCGGTGCTCGCCGGAACGACGTTCCGGCTGCGCTCCTCCCGAGACGTTCCGGCTGCGCTCCTCCCGAGACGTTCCGGCTGCGCTCCTCCCGCGGGGCTGGCGTGGGCCGGCCCGGACACTCCTACACTGGCCGCGTGATCAGAACAATCCTGCGCTTCGTCGGATCGGTGCTCGCGGTGAGCGGCGCGCTGATGCTCACCGACGCAGGGGCCACCCTGCTCTGGCAGGAGCCCGTGAGCTGGCTCTTCGCCGAGCGCGAGCAGGACCGGCTCGAGGAGGCGTTCGCCAAGCCCCCGAAGCGGGTGCTCGACAGGAAGCCGCTACCGGGCGACGCGATCGGCCGTCTCTCGATTCCACGCCTCGACCGCGAGTACTTCGTCGTCGAGGGCACCGAGACCGAGGATCTGCGCAAGGGACCTGGCCACTACGCCAACACGCCGCTGCCGGGCGGGCGGGGCACCGTGGCCATCGCCGGGCACCGAACCACCTACGGCGCGCCTTTCCGGACGATCGACCAGCTCGACCCCGGGGACGGGATCACCATCGAGATGCCCTACGGAACGTTCACCTACTCGGTGGAGACGACCAGGATCGTCGAGCCGACCCAAGTCTCGGTGTACCGGAAGGTGCGCTATGACCGGCTGATACTTAGCGCCTGCCACCCCCTCTACAGCGCGGCCCAGCGGATCGTCGTGTTCGCGCGACTACAGAAAAGCGTCGATCGGTCGACTGTGAAGTGAGCGCGCGTCCTCCAGCGAGGAGCCGTCGCGGGACTCCAAGAAGAGGATCAAGCCCACTACCAAGGCCAGCGAGATGGCCAGTACGACGACCCAGTAGACGATTCTTACGAGAATGCCCACGACCGAGATCCTAGCGTCGGCGAGCGAACGCTTCGGGCGCCCGCTGGCCCTGCTGCGAGCTAATCCAACGCTGATACCGGCGCTCGCCGCGGTGGTGATCTTCATTGCGCTCGGGGGCTCGGAGGCGGGCTTCTACCCGATCGGCAACAGCCAGGACCCGGGTCTCGGGTGGTACCCCGCCGCCGTACTCCTGCTCGCGCTCCTGGTCGCCGCAGTAATCGCCGTGCCCCCGCCCCGCCCTCTTCCCCGAGCCGTGGTGGCCGCCCTCGCGCTGCTGGCCGGCTTCACCGCTTGGAGCTATCTCTCCATCACCTGGGCCGAGCAGAAGGGAGTGGCCTGGGACGGCGCCAACCGCACCGCGCTGTACCTGTTCGTATTCGCACTGTTCGCGCTCTGGCCGATCACCGCCCGGGCTGGGCGGCTGGCGCTGGGAGCGCTCGGGCTCGGCATCGCCGGGCTCGGACTCGTGGAGCTGCTGAAGGCAGACGCCTCCGCGGAGCCGCTGCTCTACTTCATCGGAGCGCGCTTCGCCGAGCCCGCCGGCTACATCAACGCCAACGTCGCGCTGTGGACCATCGGTCTCTGGCCCTGTCTGTATCTGGCCTCGGCCCGGGAGGTGAACCCGGTCCTCAGGGGCCTCGCCCTGGGCGGCGCCGGGCTTCTCGGTTGCCTGGCGCTGCTGGGTCAGAGCCGTGGATGGGTGTTCGCCGCTCCTGTCGCGGCGTTGCTGTTCGTCGCCTTCATGCCGGGCCGGGCACGGGCCCTGGGGGCTGTGAGCGCGGTGGCCGTGGGCGTCTTCCTCGCGAGGGGGCCGCTGCTGGCGGTGCACGACGCCTTCACCGACGAGGGCTTCGGCGGGTTGCTCGCCGACGCGACCAGGACCACCCTTCTGGTGGCCGGGGTGCTGGCTGTCCTGGGCCTCGTGGCCGCACTGGCCGACCGGCGCGTGCGGCCGACCGGCGCTCAAGCTCGCGGCGCCAACCGCGCCGCGGTCGCGGCGGTCGCGATCGTCCTGCTCGCCGGCGTCGGGTTCGCGGCGGCCACGGCGGGCAATCCGGTCACGAAGCTCTCCGACTCCTGGGAGACCTTCAAGGGCGGAGGTGAAGCCGAGGGCGTCGGCACCTCGCGCTTCTCCACGGTCGGCACCAACCGCTACGACTTCTGGAGCGTGGCCTGGGATCTCGCTCGCGAACGGCCGCTGAACGGCATCGGGAGCGAGAACTTCCAGCAGGACTACCTGGTGCGGGGCGACAGCACCGAGCAGCCGCGCTACCCGCACTCACTCCAGCTGGGAGTTCTCTCCCAGACTGGCCTCGCGGGTACGATCTTGCTAGCCGGCGCGCTGCTCGCGGCCGGCTTCGCCGCCCTGACCGCGCGACGAACGTCGGCGCGCGAAGGCGCAGCCCTCGCGGGGGCGGGAGGCACCGTGTTCGCCTACTGGTTCCTACACGCCTCGCTCGACTGGTTCTGGGAATTTCCCGCTCTCACCGCCACCGCGTTCGCGGCGCTGGGGCTCGCGGGAGCCGTCGGGCGCCGCGAGATCTCGCGCGGCGAGATCCCCGCCGAGCCGACGCCGCACCGCTTCTCGCCGGCGGCTCGCGTGCCGGGTCTGGCGCGCTGGGCCCGCCCCATCCTCGCCTCGATCGTGGGCATACTCCTGGCGATGAGCTTGATCGCGCCTTGGCTCGCCGAACGCGAGACCGAACGCGCGCTAGACAGCTGGCCGGCCTCCCCGTCGGCCGCCTACGACCGCCTCGATCGAGCACAGGCGCTCAATCCGCTCTCACCGAAATCTCACCTCGTGGCCGCGACGATCGCCGTGAGGGTCGAGGATGAGGCGCGCGCCATCAACGAGCTCGAAGAGGTGCTGCGCCTGGAGCCGCGCACCTCCTTCGCGCTCGCCGAGCTGGGCGCGCTGGCCTCCGAGCGCGGCGAGCGAAGCGAATCCGAGCGCCTTCTGCGCCGCGCCCAGGCCTACGCGCCCCGTGACCAGATCGTGACCGACGCGCTCGAGCGAGTACTATCGGGACGGTTGGTCGATGTCCGGAAGCTGAACGCCAGTTACCTCCAGACGGCCCGCAGCCGGGTCAGCCGCAAATGATCCGTCGGCCCCGGTCGGCATAGTAACTGGCGAAACTGGGCATGACGTGGTATCAAAGGTGGGAAGCCGCCGATCCACGGACGGAAATAGGCAACTTACTCAAGGAGTATTTATGAAGAACTCGCTGAAGACGCTCCCAATCCTGCTCGTCCTCCTGCTGGCGTTCGCCGCTCCGGCCGCGTTCGCTCAGTCCAGCCAAGATGGGTACATCCAGCAAGGCCCGTCGATCGTCGATCGGACGAGCGGCCCTGACAACCAGCCCGGCACGGGTACGGACAACGACACGGGCACTGGCACTGGCACGAGCGCTGAGCTGCCGTTCACCGGGCTCGACCTCGGTCTGCTCGGCGTAGCCGGAGCTTCGCTGCTGCTGATGGGAGCGGGCATGCGCCGCATGACGCGCGCGCACGACTCCGCCTGAGAGAAGCGCAGTCATAGGCGGCGCGCGCCTGTCATGGCGCGCGCCTGTCATGGCGCGCGCCTGTCATGGCGCGCGCCTGTCATAGGTAGCGCGAGACGGCGGGCGGGTTTCTGAGGGGCCTGTCTTCCGTCGTCGGGTTCGCATACCCAGAACGGAGTACAGCAACGGGGGCGCCCGGCCGATAGGTCTGCGAGAGTGACCGTGATGAAGGCCTACGTCTCCGACCGCACCTCGGCGCCCGCCGCGCCCCACGGCGAGGCGTCCGCGCCCGACCGGCGGCTGGCTGCCGCGGTCCCGGGGAGCGCCTCTCCCCGCCGGTTGCGCGTGGCCTCCCTGCTGCTCCAGGGCCCTGGCTGGCGCGCCCTGCGCCTCGGCTTTGACGCCACGCTCCTCCTGCTGGCGGTGGCTGCGGCGCGCTTTGGCGCGCCCGCCGCCCAGATCCCATCGGATGGCCATGCCCTCGTCTGGCTCTTCCCGCCGCTCGTGCTCGCGTTCTTCGGCCTGCGGGGGTTGTACCGTGGCGAGCTCCAGGTCCGGGTGGTGGATGGCCTGACGACGATCGCGGCATCGACCTCGCTGGCCGCGGCCACCCTGATCGCCCTCGCCGCCTTCACCACCCCCGCGGCCAACCCGGCCCCGCTGATAGCGCGGGGCTGGCTGTTTGCCACCCTCTACCTGATGGGCGGCCGGGTGCTGCTGGCCTGGGCTCAGCGCCGCGCGCGCGTGGGGGAGCTGATCGGCAAGCCAACGCTCGTGGTCGGGGCCGGCCGGATCGGCGCTCAGGTCGAGCGGCGCCTGCGCGAGCAGCCCGAGCTCGGCCTAAGGCCGCTCGGCTACCTCGACTCCAACCCCCCGCCGGCCGAGATGGTCCCCGACCGCCACGCCCCTGTGCTCGGCGACCCGTCGGAGTTGGGCCGGATCGCCGAGGAGACGGGCGCGCGCCATGTGGTGCTGGGCTTCACCTCGGGCCCGGACAGCCTGCTGATGCCGCTCGTGCGCGAATGCGAGGCTCGGGGGCTGGAGGTCTCGCTGGTACCGCGGCTGTTCGAGAGCATCAACGTACGCATCGGTCTCGAGCACATCGGTGGACTGCCGCTCTTCGGCCTGCGCGCGGTGAATACCAAGAGCTGGCAGTTCGCGGTCAAGCACGGACTCGACCGCACCGTCGCGGCGCTCGCCCTGCTCGTGCTGTTCCCGCTGCTCGTCGCGATAGCCGCCGCCGTCAAGCTCAGCTCGCCCGGTCCCGTCTTGTTCGGACAGCGGCGCATCGGCCGTGATGGGCGCGACTTCGAGATGCTCAAGTTCCGCTCCATGCGCGCGGGCGCCCCCGAGCCCCCCGCGGTTACGCGCTCGGGGCCCGTCGAGCTCGCCGTGCTGGGGGCCGACACCGCACCCGGCGGCGTGGAGGGCGCCGACCGCCGTACCCGGGTGGGCACCTTCATCCGCTCCACGTCGCTCGACGAGCTTCCTCAGCTGTTCAACGTCCTCACCGGGCAGATGAGCCTCGTCGGCCCGCGGCCTGAGCGGCCCGAGTTCGTCGAGCTCTTCGGCCGCAGCGTGCACCGCTACGACGACCGTCACCGCGTCAAGTCGGGAATCACCGGCTGGGCGCAGGTCCACGGCCTGCGCGGCAAGACCTCGCTGAGCGACCGGATCGAGTGGGACAACTACTACATCGAGAACTGGTCGCTGTCACTCGACCTGAACATCCTCTTGATGACGCTCTCGACGGTCCTCCACCGGGCGGAGTGAGCCGGGACTCAGGTTCTTCACATGGTGTCGAGCGCCAGCCGGATACTGGGGCCATGCGCTCCACGCTGCATTCCGCCCTCCGCAGGACCGCTCGCAGGGTGCTTCAGGGTCTCCTGGCGCGGCCCGCCGTCCGCGAGCGGCTCTGCCGACGAGCCCTCGACGCCTGGGATGGCGCCGACAGCGTTGCCTTCGTCTGCTTCGGCAACATCTGCCGCAGTCCCTTCGCCGAGGCGGTAGCCCGCGAACGAGCGCCCGGCCGCAGAGTGCTCTCCGCCGGTTCGACGCCAAGCCCGGACCGGCGCTCCCCTGGCCAGGCGGTGCTGGCGGCCAGGGCCTGGCACGTGGATCTGCGCCCGCACCGCTCCCAGGCATTCTCACCCGAGCTCGCGGCCACGGCGGACGCCATCTTCGTGTTTGACCTGCACAATCTCCGCAAGGTCGTGATGCAGCACCCGCGTGCGCTCAAGCGGGTTCACCCCCTTGGGGCGCTCGCGCCAGGGGGACCCCTCTTCATAAGCGATCCCTTCGGCGGCGATGACGCCGCCTTCGACCGGACCTTCGAGCAGATCGCCGCCGCTATACCGGCCGCCGGTCCCCGCTCCGCGCAACGGCGCGGGCGCTCGGTGGGCCGCTTCCGCCATCATAGGGGAGGTGTTCCTGAGCCCCGCGAGGCGCCTGACCCTCGGGTGCCTGAGCGCCATCCTGATCGCGGGCTGCTCGGGCGACGAGCCTGATCCTGAGCCGGCGCCCGCCGCGCCGTTCGTGACCTCCGGCGGTCCTGGCCCCGTCACGGTATGGGCCGTCGGCGACGCCGGGCACCTCGGGGAGCGCGAACGTCCGGTTGCGCGTCTGATCTCCGCCGCAGACCCTGACCGGCTGCTCTACCTGGGCGACGTCTACGAGACCGGCACAGCCGAGGAGTTCCAGGCCTACGACTCCCTGTACGGGCGCCTCGCCCGCCTGACCGCGCCAACGCCCGGAAACCACGAGTGGCCCAACCACACCGAGGGCTATGACCCCTACTGGGCCCGCCGGAAGGGGCGCACGCCGCCCCCGTACTACTCGTTTACCGTCGCGGGGTGGGAGATGATCAGCCTGAACTCACAGATCTCCGGCGATGAGGGCTCCGACCAGCTGGACTGGCTTCGCAGCCAAGTCGCGCAGCCCGGCACCTGCCGCCTGGCCTTTTGGCACAGGCCGCGCTACAGCGCCGGGACCAGCGAAGGGCACGGCGACCAGCCCGACCTCGATCCGCTATGGCAAGCCCTCGGGCACAGGGCCGCACTGATAGTCAACGGCCACGAGCACCACATGGAGCGGATGAAGCGCCGGGACGGCATCGTGGAGCTGATCTCGGGCGCCGGAGGGCATGGGAACCGCTACCCCCTCGACGAGGCCGATCCACGGCTGGCCTTCGCCGACGCCGGCCACGACGGCGCGTTGCGCATGCGCCTGCGCCCGGGGCAGGCCAAGCTCGACTTCGTGGCCACCGGCGGACGGGTGCTCGACTCGAGCGTGGTCCGCTGCCGCGAGAACCAGCCGGCTGGGCGGCCTTCAGCGAACGTCGAAGCGAGCCCCCGCTGAGCCCCTGCGGCCGATCGGGTCCAAAGCCCTGATCCTAAGCGCGTAGGCGCCGGGCTGCAGGCCGCGCGCGGCGGGAATGCGTAGCCGCCAGGCACCCCGGTCGCGAAGCGCGAACGATCTCGCCCGGTGACACGAGGAGCGGCGGAAGCGGCGGCCGTCGAACGCCTGGCACCCTCCCTCGGGGGCGCGCCGCACCAGCGACACGCGCAGGCGACCGGCGTAGCCGCGTGCGCGCCCGGCGAGGGCTCGCGAGCCACGGGGCAGGGTGGCGCCCTCGACGGGCCGCTCGATGGCGACCACCGGACGGTGAGGCCTGCAGCCCACCCGCCCCGAGTCGGAGCGGCTGCCGTCGGGATGGCGGTATCCGTAGGTCATCGCCGAGCGCTTCAGGCCCAGGCGCAGTGCCCCGGGGCTCGAGCGGTCCGCCGCCGCCAAGCGCCGGTCTGAAGAATCGATCTCGTGGAGCGGCAACCGTCCGCCCGCCCCGGCGATGAACTGGGTGATGCCGCGAACGGGCCGGAAGCGCTGGTAGTTGTGATCGTGACCGTTCAGGACCACGGCCGCCCGGCCGGCGAGCGCCCTCCAGAACGGCTCGACATCGGCTGCATCGCTGTGGAAGCCGGCGTCGTAGCGGGGACGGTGCCAGAAGGCGACCGTGCACGTGCCTCCGAAGCGAGACAGATCTCGGCGCAGCCAGGCCAGCTGGGGCGAGGCGGACCCCGTGTCCTCCTCGCTGTTGAGGCTCACGAAGTGCCAGCCGTCGAGGTTGAACGAGTAGTAGTGCGCTCCCTTCGCCCCCCGGGCGCGCCGGCCCCAGTAGCGGTCATAGCCCGATTCACGGTTGCCCCACTCGTGGTTTCCGGGAGTGGGATTGGTTATCCGCTTGAACCGCCCCCACGAGCTCGCGTAGTTGGTCTCGAACTCCCGGGCGCTACCGCGCTCATACACGTCACCGAGGTAGAGCAGGCGGTCGATGCCCCGCCCTGCCACCCACGAGGCCAGGGAGTCGTCGGCGCCGGCGGACACCCCGCCGTCGCCCACGGCCCAGAGACGCGTCCCGGCCGCAGCCGTCGAAGCCGCGCCGAGCAGGACGCACAGCGCGATCAATACCACCGCCGATCGGCGTCCCGCGACGGAGCTCGTGGCTGTCAGGCCTCTCATCAGCGTCCCAACACAGGTGGTCACCGAGCGGCCTGGTCTCGATCGGGCCGTCACGGCCTAAGACCGTTCTTGGACCGACCGTAGCCATCGGCGCGCGGAGCGGGTCCCTACCCGCACGAGGCGCCCCGGCGCGCTCTCGAACAGTGGCTCGTAGACCTCCGCGAGCTTCAAGACGAAGCTCGGCAGGCCGTCCTTGCCCGTGATCATCGAGCGCTTCATCTCGAGTGGAGCCCAGCTGCCACGGCCGTGACAGGTCACCGCGGCCTCGAAGCCCGCCTCGCGCGCCGCGGCGACCGCTTCCGGTCCGTACATGCAGAACGGATAAGCGAACGTCCTCACCTGGCGCCCGGTTAGCGCGTTCAAGGCATCCCGGCTGTCTGTCATCTCGCGCACGCAGTCCTCCATCCCCATGCCCGAGAGGTCCGGGTGGCTCACCGTGTGCGCCCCGAGCTCGATTCCGGCTGCCGCCACCTCCAGCAACTCCTCCTCGGTCATCATGCGGGTCCCGGAATTCGCGGCGATCCAGGGGTTGGGCCTGCCGATCAAGCCGGTGGCCACGTAGATCGTCGCCGGGAGGCCATATTCCCGCAGGATGGGCAGCGCCACGTGGTGGTTGTCGTCCATGCCGTCGTCGAAGGAGAGGGCGACCAGCCCTGGAGGCGGCTCGCCTCCCGCTGCCCGTGCGGCGAGCTCCGCCACCGTCACGAACTCGAACCCGGCGTCGCGGAGCAGCTCGATCTGAGTCCGGAAGGCGGACGGGGAGACACATAGGAAGTGAGGGTCGGCGACGCTGTTGGACTCGGCCACGCCGTGGTAGCAGAGGATGACCGAGCGTCGGCTGCGCAGCAGACCTGTTACCGGCCGCAGGCCCACGGACGCTCTCACCGGCGCGGCAGCCTGCGGCGGACCCGCTGCCGGACCGCTTCCACACTCAGCGCCAGCGCCGGCAGCGGATCCTCGCCGGCCCACCACGCGCCGACGATCGGCCGGGGCGCGCGCCGCAGGAGCCTGCGCGGAGAGCCGCGAAGCACCGCCACTAGGTCGGCCTCGAACCACCGGTAGGTGACCCCTTCACGGTAGGCGCCCGGCGGGCCGGTGGGCCGGTCGAGCACCACCGAGTGCCAGGCCGCGGGCAGGTTCACCCCGCTGGCCAGTGCGAGTGGCAGCGACCCATAGAAGCGCGGGTTGACGTCGATGAGCTTGGGCACAGTGCCGTCCTTGACGAACTGGAGCTGGGCGAAGCCCCAGTATCCGGCCGAGGCGAGCATCGAGGCGGCCCGGGCGACGAGCTCCTCGTCGGGGGCCACACTCACGGCGAGGCTGCTAGACCCGGCGTCAGGGGGCCACGTGCGGGTGGCCTCCTGCTGGATTCGCGCCACGGGGGACCCGTCGCGTCCCACGACCAGAGCGAGCGCCAGCAGCCCGCCGCTCGATCGCTCCTGCACGAGCAGCGGCTCATCCTCGGGCAGGCCGTCGAGCAGGCGGTCGAGATCGGAGGCGGACTCGACCACCAGCGCCGAGCCGGTCGCCCCTCCAGGTCTGACCGGCTTGACCGCGGCGGGAAATCTGACGCCGGCGACGCGAACTTCCGCCGCGGTGCCCTCCGCGAAGGTCTCCGGCGTCGAGAGGCCCGCCTCGGCGGCCAGTCCGCTCAGCCTGCGCTTGTCGCGTAGCGTCTCCAGCGCCTCCCATCCGGAGTAGGGCAGGGTTACCGACGGCCCCAGAGAACCGGCGTGGGCGTAGAGGGGGTCGATGGCCGCCTCCGAGCCCGGATACACGACAAGCGGCCCGTGCTCGGACGCCAGGCGCGCAATCGAAGCGACGAAGCCGGCAGGATCCTCCACCGCATCGGGACCCGTAGCCCGGATCGTCGCAAAGCGCGACAGGCGGCCCGCTCCCCCGCGGCTGGGCGCCAGGGCTACCGTCTCCAGTCCGGCCCGGCCCAAGGCGCGCAGGCCGGCGACCGCGCTGCGGATGTTCACATCGGTGATGAGGGCGTCCATCGCCGGTCACCCGCTCCTTAGCCGCTGCAGCAGCCGCCGCACGGCCCTGCGCACGCCTTCGGGGGCCGCCCGCCACACCCGCCGGGGAAACAACGTCAACTCCACGAGGGCGGCCCGCGGTCCCGCGGGGACCATCATGAGCCACTCGGCCCGCTGCTCGCCGTCCGCCAGCCGGTACTTGTAGGCCTGCGCCCCCGGGCCTAGATCGCAGTGCGCCTCTCCACGCTGCAGAGCATCCTCGATCGCAGCAACGATGCCGAGGATCGACGGCCGCTGCGCCGCCCAGGCCTCGTCGAAGCCGCCGAGCCAGTAGGAGAGCTCGCCCCCGGCGGCGAGGAAGATCTCTGCCGCGATCGTTCGCCCGTCGACGTCGATGCAGAAGAGCCGGAAGCGCTCCCGCGCGAGCAGGCTGCGCCCGGCATCGCGCAGCATGCGCTCCACCCCCGGCGTGAGCGCGCCAGATCCCCCGCGCTGGGCCCAGCGCCCGTGGTGCAGGCGGGCGAAGGACTCGAGGTCGCGGTCGAGCTCTTCCGGCGATCGGGACATGCGAAAGCGGGCGCCGTGGGCCTCGAGCTGCCGGCGCGAACGGCGGATCTGCGAGCGGAAGTTCCCGCTCTTGGAAGGCAGCCAGCCCTCGAAGGTGACCCCGCGCAGGTCGAGATCCGGAGCCGGATGGGTGACCTCGATGTGCAGGCGCGGCCGTCTTCCAGGCCACTCGGCGGCGATCAGCGACGGCCACCGCGAGCTGGCGTGCATCCCCTCGAGCGCCAGCAGGTCGACCCGCGGACGTGCGCTTGCGAGGCAGGATGCGAATGCGGCCGCGGCCTCGCGCTCGCGGCCCGGCTCAGCCAGCGGCTCCACCGGCGAGCAGGACGCGGCCGCCAGCAACCTGTATCGCGCCGGGCCGAGCCGGCTCGGCATCACGTAGAAGGGAGCGATCCCCACCAGCCGGTCGCCATCGAGCGCCACAACCGTGCGCAGCCTCCCGCGCGGCTCTACATGGCGCAGCCAGGCGAGCATCCACCCCGGTGCACAGTAGGGCCGGCCCAGCTTGACGGCCAGGGCGTCCCAGCTCGCACCGTAGGTCTCGAGCTCGGCGAGATTCTCGATGAGCACGCTCCTCACGGCCGTCACCCTGCAGCCCGCCACGGATGGGACAACTCGACGTAGCCGGCCGGGCGCATCGCCCAATGCTAAGGCCGCACGAGTCCGATCGCCCCGGACCCATCGCGGCTAGGCAGAAGGCCAGAAAGCTCGGTTCTTGCTCAAGGCGGGTAAGAGGACTCCCGACGTGATTGGGGTGCGACGTGCCACGGCCTTGTTCGGTTGCCTGCTCTGCGCGGTTCTCTGCGCGGCTGGCGCCGCGTCCGCCGGCGCTCCGGGGACGGTTCCCAGAATCGGCAAGTGCCCCGTCTTCACCCCTGACAACCCCTGGAACCAGCGGGTCGACAGGCTTCCGGCGCTGCGGGGCTCGAGCAAGATGATCAGGCGAATCGGCCGCGCGTCACGGCTGCACCCCGACTTCGGCTCCGGCCGCTTCCAGGGTGGACTCATCGGCATGCCCTTCGCCACGGTCGGCCGCCGCCAGGCGCCCAGCCCGATCGCCTTCAGCGACGCTGCCTACTCGGATCCGGGCCCTTATCCCATTCCGGCCACCGCGCCGATCGAGGATCGTCCCGACCGGCACGTGATCGCGGTCGACACTCACAACTGCCGCCTGTACGAGGTCTACCAAGGGTCTCGCCGAAGCGATGGACCCTCATGGCGGGGCGGCTCGGGCGCCAGATGGGACCTCACCTCCGACCGCCTCAGGCCCGAAGGCTGGACCTCGGCGGACGCCGCAGGGCTTCCCATATTCCCCGGCCTGGTCCGCAACGAGGAGGTCGAGGCCGGCGAGATCCGGCACGCGCTCAGGATCGCCGTGCCGATGACCCGCCGGGCGTGGATCTACCCAGCGCGCCACGCCTCCTCCGAGTTCCGCGATCCCACGCTTCCGGCCATGGGCCAGCGCCTGCGTCTGCGGTCTCGTGTGAACCCGGATGACTTTCCTCCCCAAGCCCGGGTCGTGGTGAGGGCGCTCAAGCGCTACGGGGCACTCGTGGCCGACCAGGGCTCACCGCAGATCCACCTGACCGGTGCACCTTCCCCCGGCTGGGACATGTCCCAGGTGTTCGAGCTCTCGCGCTTGCGCACCCGCGATTTCGAAGTGGTCGACACCCGCTCGCTTCCGCGCCCGGCGCCCTGAGCGCGCTTCAAGCGGACTTGATCCGCGCCGGACTGCGAACATACCGCGGTGGCGAAGTCCTCTGAGTCCCCCTGGCCCGCGCTGGCCGGCCTGCTGGACACCCGAGCGCTCTTGTGGCGAGGCCCCGGCGGGAGGTCCGACATCGACCTCGTGGCGGTTCCCGGCTTCGAGCACGGGCTGGCGGATTCCCTGCGTGCAGCCGGCCTCGCGCCCAGGGTCGGCGACCCGGGCCACGTCATGTGGCACGCGCCGGCGGGCGAGCAGCGCCTACCCCTCGACGTGCTCGAACCGGGCACCTGGCCGGGGCGCTACCCCCCGCTCGGCGGCGTGCTCGCCCGCGCACATGAGGAGCGGGGCCTGCTGGTGGCCAGCCCCGAGGATCGCCTGCTCATCTTCGCGGCCGACGCGCTGGCCGGCCGGCCCGTAGCGAGGCTCGCCGAGCGTGCGGCAGCGCTGCTGGCGCAGGCGGGGGTTGCAGACCGGCTGACGAAGCTGGGCGCCGAGCAGCGGATGAAGGCCCCGGCGCGCCTTGCCGCCCGCCTGGACCGCGTGGACGGGGTGGGTCGTGGCGGACGGCTGCCGTGGCGCAGCGGGCTCGCCTGCGGAGCCGGCTCGGCGAGGGGACGGGCCGCGCTGCGCGATCGCCTGGTAGGACGGCTGCGAAGGCTGCGCGCCCGGATGAGCCGGCGCATCCGACCGGGCGGGCTGCTCATCGCCCTCAGCGGGCTCGACGGGGCGGGAAAGTCCTCCGCCGCAGAGGCGATCAACGTCCGGCTGGCCGAGCGGGGTGTTCCGGCTCGGGTGGCCTGGGCTCGACTCGGCAACCGCTGGCAGGTCCTGGACCGCATCGCCGGACCGGTCAAGCGGCTCCTGAGGCGTGAGGGCACTGTGGCGGATCCGGTGGCCGCGGGGGGACCGGCTATCACCAAGGTCCGCAACGTCCACGAGGCGCAGCGACGCACACCCGTGGGCTGGGCGTGGGTTCTCATAGTGGCGGCGGTCAACGCGCGCGACGGGCGGCGAGCCGCCCGCGCGAGGCACGCTGGCCTCGCCGTGATCTGTGATCGCTGGACCGCCGATGCACTCGTGGATCTGCGGGTCCGCTACGGCCGCCACCGGGCGGCCGAGGCGCTCATCCGCGGTGCGCTGCCCCGGCCGGACCTGGCCGTACTGCTCGAGATCGATCCCGAGACCTCGCGGCTGCGCAAGCCCGAGGACCAGGCCGATCGCGTGCTCGCCGAGATGGTCGACCACTACGCGCAGCTGGCCGACCGGTTGGCGTTGGTGCGCATCGACGCGCGCCGGCCGATCGCCGAGGTCTTGCACGAGTTGAATGCCGCGGTGGACGGCCTTCAGGCGGACTGAGGACGTCTACCGCCGGCCGGCGCCCCCCCGGGGAGGGCTCTGCGCCTCTTAGGGACCGTCAAGGAATAACCTGCGGCTTGATCGTGTAGTTCCACTCGGGGTGGAAGCTCTGGCCGTTGAGGTTGACGGCGGCGAGCTCGGCGTCTGAGACCTTGATGTCCTTCGCGTAGGAGCCCTCGTCGAGGCGGGCGTAGACCTCGAGGCCGGTGCGCGTCGTGGTGGCACCGATCAGGTTGACGATCACCTCGTGGCTGACCAGGGGCTTGCCGCGCCAGTTCTGCGAGATGAAGCTGAACAGGCGGTGCTCGATCTTGTTCCACTTCGAGGTGCCGGGCGGGAAGTGGCAGACGCTGACCTGAAGCCCGGTCTCGTCGGCGAGGCGCTGAAGCTCGGTCTTCCAAAGCCGGGTGCGGTTGCCGTTCGAGCCGCCGCAGTCGGCGGTGATGGTGAGCTCGCTCGCATCGGGGTAGCGCTCCCGTCCCAGGTACTCCCACCAGGAGCGGATCGAGGCGACCGAGAACTGGGCGGTGTCCGAGTCGATCCCGACGTTGACGAAGCCCGTGTCCTCACCGATGTCGTAGACGCCGTAGGGGATCGCCTTGCCGAGCTGCTTGTCGATGAAGTCGTGGGTGCGGACCGGGATCGGCGAGCCCTGCGGGCGCAGCTCCCGGCCAACCGCCTTGAAGTCCCCGACCAGCTCCTTCTTCTTGGTGTCGACCGAGATCACCGGCTGGCCGGCGGCGATCGCCTCGGTGGCGGTCCGGTTGATGTGGCGAAACTGCTCGTCGCGATCGGGGTGATCGGCCCCCTCGCGGGTCTTCGCGTTGGCCTGCAGGCTGTAGCCCCGGCAACGCAAAAGCTGCGCCACCGTCTGGTGGGAGACCTCGTGCCCGAGCTCGCGCAGGCCCTCGGCGAGCTTGCGCACGCTTTTCGCCGTCCAGCGCAACGGCTGCTCAGGATCACCGCGACTTTCGGGGTCCACCAATCGCTCCAGGTCCTCGAGCAGGCTCGGATCGGTGACGCTGATCGGCTTGCGCCCACCGCCCGCCCTTCGCACCCGCGCCGTACCGATCGAGGAGCCCGACTCGAGCTCCCGCAGCCCGGCGCGGATCGTGCTCTCGGAGATCCCGCTCGCGCGCGCGACAGCGGCGATCCCGCCGCGCCCGTGCGAGCGGGCCTCAGCCGCCGCCCACAGCCGCCGGCGGCGCTCGTCGAGGTCCCCCGCCAAGGCCCGATAGCGCTCGCCGATCGCTGCCTCGTCGATCACGCACGAAAGTTACGCCGCGCGCACCCCCGATCCCTTTGAGTTATTAGCTGACGGCCCCTTAGCTGCGGCGCCCCACACGGCCAGCGGCCACGCGCCTGCCGAGCACCCGAGCCTCGACTCGGGCTCCGCGAACTTGACGGACCGAGCCGAGCCGGCGCCGGAACTGACCCGAGCGGTTGGCCCGTACGCGATGGCGGCGGGTGCACGTGGTGCGACAGCCGGAGACCTTCAGCTTCACGATCGCCCGAGCGGGCGCGCGGCCCTTGACGTAGGCGACACCGTGGTCGACGACGATCTGCACCCGCAGGACCGGGCTCTCCGGCCGGCGTGCGGGGGGCGCGCCGGAGTCCCCGGACCAGGCCGCCTTCACCGCGGTGTACGCGGGCTTGGGCGTGTAATCGCGGGTCATCAAGCCGAAGTTGCTCTCCATGTCGGTGCGATCGGTCCCCTTGTCGCGGAGGTTGTAGACGATGGCCGACTTCACGTAAGGCTCGGCGTCGATCACGTCGAACGAATCGTGAAGGTAGTCGGCCTGCTTCTGGGCCGAGACGCACCAGCGATCTCTTCCGGTGCAGTCGGTCCAACCGAACTCGGTGATCCACACCGGGGTGTTGTCGCCGGCGGCCTGCTGGGAGGCGCGTATGGAGCGCAACCCCGGGAGCAGCGTGTACTGCTTCCACTCCTCGTCCCACTTGTCCGCGGGGGCCCGCCACTCGTTGTAGGGGTGGACCGAGATGCCGTCGTAGAAGCCCTTGATGCCGAACGAGTAGAGGCGATCGAGGAAAGCGCGGTCGGCGAACGAGAGCGCGCCCGCCAGGACGGGCACGTCGCGGTTACCGGCCTTCGCGAGCGGATACGTGGCCTTGACCAGCGGTGCGTAGGCCGCAGCCGGGTCGCGGGCGGTCAGGAAGTTCTCGTGGTTCGGCTCGTTCCAGACCTCCAGCGCGGCGAGCTTGGTGCCGTAGCGGGCGGTCAGCCACCGGGCAGAGCGTGCGTAGTCCAGCGGATCGGCCGGCATGTACTTGGTCACGCCGCGGTCCCACCAGCTGCCCTCGCAGCCCTGCTTGAGCGACTCGGGGGCCGAGGAGGCCCAGCAGGGAGTCGACCACAGGTTGGCGATCACCTTCATGCCACGGGCGTCGGCGCCGGCCACGAACGCATCGAGCTTCTCGACGTACCAGTCCGAGTATTCGTCGGGTCCATCGGTCTGGAGGCTCGACCAGGCGATGTCCGTCCGCACGGCGTTCGCTCCGAGGTCGTGGACGAGGTCGAGCTCGCGGGCTATGTTCTCGTCGCTGCTGCTCGACCACAGCGAGTGCAGCTGCACGCCACGATAGGCGACCGCGGCCGACGCCGTCGGGACTACGGCCAGGACGGCCAGGACGGTAACGGCGAGTACGAGCAGACGGGACTTGATCGACATGGCGGCGGCACCCTTCCTTGGGTTCGAATCTGCCACCGCCCTTCTCCTTCGGTAGCCCGGCTGGCCCTGAGGGCCCCGTGGCTTTGCGTCCCCGTCTTGCGACCGGTTTGCCGTTTCGGGAGGTGACTCCTGCCCTCTTTCTCGTCAGGGGGCCGCCCACCCCGAAGAGGGGGGTGCGCAGGTGGACGGATGGACCACCGTCGCGGAGTCCCTGGACCCGACCGGCGGGTCAGCGAGAAGCGGCGTCGCGCAGCACGTCGACCAGCAACCGCGCGCACTCGGGCGCATCCGGATGGTGAGCCACGATCTCGCGGGCGGCAGCGCCCGCTCTCTGGCGAGCCACCGGATCGGCCAGCTGACCGAGGGCCCCGGCAAGTTCCACGTGATCGCCCGGCTGCACCCTCACCCCCGCGCGTCCCTCGAGCCGGCGCACGACGGCCCCTCCCCCGGCAGCTATCACGGGGACGCCGGCGCGCATGGCCTCGAAGGCCGATGTGCCGAACCCCTCCTTGGACGGCGCACGCCACTCGCCCGTCGGCTTGGTGAGCACAGCCAGCGCGTCGAAGGCCGCCAGCCAGTGGCTCACGCGCGGCACGAGCCCCGCGAAGTGCACCCGCCCGGCCACCCCCAGCTCGCGGGCCAAGCTGAGCAGGCGGTCGGTCTCACCCGGGGCGGCATGGTCGTCGACACCGGCGACGACCAGCCGCCAGCGCTGCCCGCCCGCCAACGCGAGGGCGCGGATCGCGTCGTCGACGCCCTTGAACGGAACGAGGCGCCCCGCCATGATCAGCGTCGGATCTTCGGTGAGCGGTATCCCCCGCTCGGCCATGGCCTGCCGTGCCTCTGCCCGAGAGGCCGGGTGCTCGTCGGGGGCCGGGGGCGGAATGATCGCGACGTCGTTACGCCGTACAGGTGCGCCGAGCTCCTCCACGGCTGCCACCACACGGTCTGAGAGACGCCCCAGCGGCACCGCGAGCCAGCTGTCGTAGCCGTGATCGTGCTTGGCCCAGACCGTGGGCACGCCCGCGAGCCGCCCCGCGGGCGCCGCCACCAGCTGGGCCTTCAAGACGTTGCCCAGGACCACATCCGGGCGCTCCCGGCGCAGCAGGCGGGCGAGCCAGGCGATCGCGGAGGGAAAGCTCCAAGGCTGGCGTCCGACCTCGCGCAGCGTCACGGGGATGCCCCGCCGCTCGAGCTCTGCCCGCATCGGGCCGTCCTTGAGCAGGACCACACGCACGTCGAGCGCGTCGGTGGCATCGAGCAGCGCCAGCAGCCAGCCCTCGGAGCCGCCGCCGGACTCGGCGTAGGGCTGGACGACCAGAACCCGAAGCCGGCCGCCCTCGCGGCGGGCCAGCAACTCGTCGTACAGCTCGCGCACACCCTGGAGCTGCACTCGCAGGTCGTGGCGCTCCTGTACCCGTGCGCGTCCGGCCGCCCCTTCGGCGTCCGCGCTCTCGCGATCACTCAGCCTCTGCGTCAAGGCGGCGCGCAGTGCCGCCGGGTCGCCTTCGGCTACGACCGCGCCCACCCCTTCGGCGACCTCGCGCATCCCGGGCACATCCGTCACGACCACGCTCCGCGCGCAGGCCAGCGCCTCGAGGACCGACAGCGACATCCCCTCCCACCGCGACGGCTGGGCCACGACGTCGGCCGCTTCGAGCCAGGAGCGGACCCGGTCGGTCTGGCCCACGAAGCGCGCACCATCCGTGCCACGCGCCTCCAGCTCGGGCCGGTCCGGGCCATCTCCGAGAAGAGCGAGGACCGCCGTCGGCAGCTCCTCGCGCAGCTGTGGCCAGACCTCGAGCAGTGCCGCCTGGTTCTTCTGACGGTGAAGGCGCCCGACGCACACCGCGAGCGGCTCGTCGCCGATGCCGAGCTGCGCGCGCGCGCGGTCGCGCGCATCCGGCCCCGGCGCCGGTAGGCGATCGAGGTCGACGCCGTTGGGCAGCACCCGATAGTCCGTACGCACCCCGGCCGCCTGACCGAGCCGGCGCTCGTCCTCGCTGACGCAGAGGACGACATGGGTCCAGCGAGCGCCCAGGATCTCCCAGGCGCGGGTGGCCCGCTCCACCGGGCCGCTCTTGGCGAAGAACGACCAGGCGTGAGGCTGGTGCACGGTCGGCAGGTGCCCTCGCAGGAGCAGCCTGCCCACCAGGCCCGCCTTGCTCGAGTGCAGGTGTACGACATCGGGCTGAAAGGACTCGACGATCCGGGACAGGTCTCGGATCTCACGGGCCACCCACGGCCCGGGCTGGGCCCGTGCAGGCCAGTCGCAGAGCTCGGCGCCCGCGGGCATGCCGCCGCCCGCTCCCTGCAGCGGAGCCGCCACGCACACCGAGTATCCCCCCGCCAGCTGGTCCTCCGCGGCGGTGGCGATGAAGCGGCCCAGGCCGCCCAGCAACGACTCGCTCACATGCAGCACCCGCCGGTCCATGGACAGATGGTGGCACGAGATCGATCACAATCGGGCGATGCGCGTACTGCACGTGGCCCAACCGCTCGACGCGGGCGTCCCCCGGGTCGCCGGCGATCTCGTCGCCGATCAGATGCGTCGCGGCTGGGAGGTCACCGTCGCCTGCCCGCACGAGAGCGAGCTGCGCGCCTCGGCGAGGCGGGAGGGCGCGCACCATCTGCCCTGGGAGGCCAAGCGCGCGCCTGGAGCGTCGGTGCCCGGAGAGGCCCGCCGGCTGGCCGCGCTGATACGAGAGGCCGGTCCTGACCTGGTACATCTGCACTCGGCCAAGGCGGGACTGGCGGGCAGGCTGGCGATACGAGGGCGGCGTACGACGCTGTTCCAGCCCCACGCCTGGTCCTTCGAGGCGGTTAGGGGGCCCCTGCGGACCGCCACGGTGGCCTGGGAGCGCGCCGCGGCGCGCTGGGCGAGCGCAATCGTCTGCGTAAGCGAGGACGAACGCCGGCGCGGCCAGTCGGTGGGAATCGACGGGAGCTTCGCCGTGGTCCCCAATGGCGTGGACCTCTCGCGCTGGCCGGTGGCCGGTCCCGCCGAGCAGGCCGCGGCTCGCCGCGAGCTCGGGCTCGGCGACGGGCCGCTGGTGCTCTGCGTCGGGCGCCTCTCCGAGCAGAAGGGCCAGGACGTGCTGCTCGAGGCCTGGGCGCTGGTGGCCCAAAGCGCACCGGACGCCTGCCTCGTGCTGGTCGGCGAGGGGCCCTTGCGCGCAGCGCTCGAGTCCGACGCGCCTCCCCGGGTGCGCTTCGCGGGCAAGCGCGACGACGTGGACGTCTGGGTGGCGGCCGCCGATGTGGTGGCCATCCCGTCGCGCTGGGAGGCCGGCCTTCCGCTGGTGGCCATGGAGGCGATGGCGCGCGCACGCAGCGTCGTAGCCGCCGACGTGGCTGGTGTCAGCGAGGGTCTCGAAGGAGGCTGCGGGAGGGTCGTCGGTGTAGGCGCGGCTCAGCCGCTTGCCGAGGCGTTGACCGAGCGGCTGCTCGACGGCTCCCTCGTCTCCCGCGAGGGAGCGGCCGCTCGCCGGCGGGTCGAGACGCGTTATGACCTGAGGCGGACGACCGCGCAGATGGCGCAGCTCTACGACTCGATCATCGTTCAGAGGCAGGGCCCACCGAGGGCTGGGAGGACTCTGCGGAGCCGGCCTGCCGGTCCGAGAGGCTCGTGAGGATTCCGGCGAGGAGAAAGAAGGTGCCGGTCACGATCGGAACCCGGATCTGGGTGATGGTCAGGCCCTGAATCACGAACGCGAGCAGCGCGGCGGAGATGCCCAGTCCGAGTCCGCGCTCCAGGGGGCGGCGCGCGCGGGCCACGCTCAGGCCCCTGGCGGCCAGCTGGACGAGGAAGACGGTGAAGGCGGCCAGACCGATGATTCCCGTCTCAGCGGCCAGGCTCAGGGGAACGCTGTGGGCGTTCTCGAGGGTCTGCCCTCGTTCGAACAGCGAGCGCCGCGCGGATTCGAGCTGGAACTGGTTGACCCCCACCCCGAAGAACGGATGCTCCTGGGTCACCTCGAGGGCCGTCGACCAGATCTGCGGGCGGGTACTCTCGCGGGTCGGGTGGCGGACGGTGGCGATGCGCTCCTCGACCGACCCGAAGTACTCCGACTGTACGAGTGGGTTGGCGTTGGCCAGCGTCAGGGAAACGACCAGGGCCAGGATCGCGATGGCCACGTAGCGCGCTCTGCGCCAAGCGAGCAGCAGGAGCAGCCCCGCGCCGAACCCCAGTACGCCTCCCCGAGACAGTGAGAAGAGCAGGCCGCCTATCCCCGCCGCCAGAGGCGCCAAGAGCCACAGGTGGCGCTTGGTCTCGGCCAGCAGCAGGGCGACGCCGGGCAGCAGCGTGAGCGCGAGCAGCGCCGCGTAGTAGTTCGGGTCGGCGAAGGTACCGGCCGCTCGCGTTCCGGACACGGTGCTCCCGCCGCCGAGGAGCTCGGTGCCTCCCGACTGAACGAAGGAGAACGCGCCGATAGCGCCCAGGAGCCCGGCACCGGCGACAAGGGCGCTGATCACCGCACGCATCTCACCCACCGTGAGCGACTGCGCCTGGAGGTAGACCAGGCCGAAGAGCGTCCACAGGACAGCGACTCGCAGCACGGGCGCCGGCTCCGCGGCAAACAGCAGTCCAGCCGTCACCGCGAGCAGCAGGACGGCAACCGGCAGATCACGCAGCGCGGGCTTGGCGACCGTGTCCGGGCGCAGGAGCACGCGCGCCAGCCACGCGATCGCCACCGCGACCAGCGCTGCCTCGGCAGGCGAAAGCGCTCCGCTCGCCAGGGGAAGGTTCACCGCCTCGAGCGGAGTGGCCAGCGCCGCTCCCACGAGGCCCACCACGGGCCGCAGGAAGGCGGCGATCACGAACGCGCCCGCGATCACCGCGGCAGGCAGCGCCAGAGGGTGAACCGCGTACGCGGAGACGGCGAAAAGCGTCGCCAGCACGGCGGCCCCGGCGGCGGCGAGCGCGGCGAGCGCCAGCTCGGTGGGTATCCGGCTGAGGGCCGGGCGGAGGCTCATCAGAGGCCGAGGGCGGTTGGGGTCGCCGGGGAGGGTTCGCCGACCCTAGACCGGCTCCCGCTCGCGGCCGCGGGACTCCTTGCGCTGCTTCTCCCCTTCGAGGTAGTAGCCGTAGCTCGCCGTCTCGAAGCTGGGATCCCGGTTTAGGACGAGCCCGAGCACCCGGGCGTGGGCAGCCTCGAGGCTCTTGAGCGCTTCGCGCACGCTCGTATCCGTAGAGCTTCCGAGGTCCACCACCACGATCAGCCCGTCGACCCAGGTGGCGATGAGGGAGGCATCGGCGCCGATGCTGAGCGGCGGGCAGTCGATGAGGATCAGGTCAGCGCGGTCCAGCAGGTCGGCGGTCGCTCGATTGCCGAAGCGCGACTCGAGCAGGGCCGAAGGCGTCGGCGGAAGAGGGCCCGCGGGCACGATCGAGATGCTCGGGAGACCCGTGGGATGTACCACCTCGTCCACGCTGGCGGCCCCCACCAGGTAGTTGCTGAATCCCGGCAGCAGCGGCTCCGCACGGTCGGGCATGAAGGCCGTCTGCAGGGCCGGGCGCCGGAAGTCCGCCTCCACGACGATCACCTCCAGCCCCATCTCGGCGCTCGCGATCGCCAGCTGCATGATCGTGGTGGTCTTGCCCTCCGCCGCCTCGCCGCTCGTGATGGCGATCGAGCGCGCGGGACTGCCGACGGTGGAGAACTGGAGGTTGGCCCTCAGGAGGCGATAGGACTCCCGGAACGCGGAGATCGACTTCTCAGAGCGGCGCCGGCGCGGCACCCTGGCGAGCACGGGCGCCTCGAAGCGGGACTCGACGTCATCGGAGGTCCTGAGCCGGTGGTCCAGCCGGTCGCGCAGGAAGCCCAGCGCGAGCCCGAGCGCCAGGCCGAAGATGGCGGCCAGGAGCGTGTACAGCGTGGGCTTGGGCCGCGCCGGGCTGGTGGGCACCGGTGCCCCGTCGGCCAGCGAGATCGTGGCCTTTGTGGTCTCGGCCAAGTTGCGGCGGGCATAGTCGATGAAGACGGCTGCGTAGGTGTCGGCGATCCGCTTGGCCCGCTCGGGGTCGGGGTCCTCGGCATTGACCTCGAGTAGCTGGGTCTCGGAGACCGGCTCGAAGGTCGTGGCCTCGCCAAGCTCGCGGGCGGACGCGCCGTCACCCAGGCTGCGGGCCACCTCCCCGGCGATGTTCGGGCTGTCGATGATGTCGGCGAACGAGCGCGCGAACGCCTGGCTGGCCTGGACGCTGTCGAAGGTCTGCTCGTCCGCCTCGAGACCCACCAGCAGCGTGCTGTGGGTGGAGTACACCTTCTCGAGGCTCTTCGATACGACAGCCGCCGTGACGACGAAGACGAGGAACGTGGCGCCGATGAGCAATCTGCGCCGCCAGATGATCGCCAGTGGCGAGTCGTCTCTCACGCGAGCCATCGTACCGGTTGCTATCGGACGCTCCGGGGTCGACCTTGAGAGCTAGGCCCGTTACGCCGCGGCCCTCGACGGCAAGCGCCGGCGCGCCAGCCCGAGAAGGAAGCGCAGGTCGTCGGGGCTGACCAAGCGCTCCACGACGAGGAAGGCGGCCGCGTAAGCCGCCACCCCGACGAGGAGCGCCGGCACCAGGTCCTCTCGCAGCGGCCACATGGCCGCCGCCATCGCCGCGGAGGACAGCAGCGGGGCCAGCAGCGTCCTCATGAGGCGCGGGCGTCCAATCGCCTCTACCGCGAGGCCGAGCGTCGCGCCCGCGAGGACGAGCTCGGTGCCCAGCATGGCAAGGGCGGCGCCCGTAGCCTCCAGGGGCGGAACTAGCGCGAGGTTCAGAGTGACGTTGATCGCCAGGGCGATGCCGAACCAGCGCTTGAGCCGGGCGGGGTCGCCCCGCGAGATGATCAGCGCGCAGGCGATGCGCACCACGCCGAGCACGACGACCACCGCGGCCAGGGCCCGCATGGGGGCTACCGCTCCCGCGAAGCCCTCCCCGAAGAAGAGCGTCAGCAGCGGCTCGGCAAGCACCGCGAGGGCGACACCGCACGGCGCGTGCAGGATGAGGGTGGCCTTGAGCGCTCGCTCGAACACGGGACGGATTGGGGGATCGCTGTGCTCGTCCAGGTAGGTGAACATGGCGCTGAAGGCGCCGACGAGCGCGCTCGAGAGAAACAGCGTCGCCTCGAGCAACCGGTACGCGGCTCCGTAGAGGCCGACGACCACGGTCGTAGTGAACGCCGAGAGCATCACGGCATCGGCTCGGGAGATGCCCACCGAGAAGAGGTCATAGGTCGCGAAGGCGAGGCTCGTCCGGCGCAGATCCGCGCGCTCGGGGGCGGGCAGGTGGACTCCCGGCCAGCGGATGCGCCTGGCCAGCCACCACAGCGCGACGCACAGCCGCGCGACCGTCCCGAGCGCGTACGCGACCGCTGCCGCGATCACCCCGTAGCCGAGCAGGAGAGCGGTGGTGCCCAGCCCGGCGGCCAGCAGGCGCTGGGTGAGCAGCGTGCCCGCGACGAGGCCCGCACGCTCGAACGCGTCGAAGACCGCGGAAACCGTCATCGCGAGGGTTTCGAGCAAGAGGGCTCCGGTGAGGATGAAGATCGCGGTCCGCGTGGTGCCGTCACCGACGAAGATGAGAACCAGGAGCCACGAGACGAGCACCACTGGTAGCGCCCGCGCGAGCTTGAGCGCCATGACGTTGGCGAACAGCCGCTCCAGAGCCCCCTTGTCGCCGGCGACGCGGCGCAGGAAGTAGTCGTCGAATCCCATCGCGACCGGTGTGATCGAGAGCTCCGCCCAGGCGAGGGCGAAGAAGAAGATCCCCAGCCCCTGCGGGCCCTCCTCACGGGCGAGCACCGCGAAGAGGACGAGCGAGGCGAACTTGCCCATCAGCTCTCCCGCCGCGCGCAGGATCGTATTGGCCGCTGCCCGCGCGGCCGTGCGGGCGGCTGGCCCGTGATCCGGCGACGGCTGCGTCACGCCGCCGGAGGGTACTCAGGCGAAGTGTGGAGGACCGTTGCACTCAAGGTCTCCCACGTGCATGCCGATGCTCGGCTGGCAGGCGGGTGGCGTAGAAGAAACGTACCCTGCTCCCAGCAGGGAGATGGCGGTGCAATGCCGCCCCCCCGCTCCTCGGATGAGAACAAGGGGGGCACCGCCCCCCTTTGCAACCCCCCAGGCGCATCAAACGAAGTCAAAGGGGGGCACCGCCCCCCCCTTGCAACCCCCCAGGCGCATCAAACGAAGTCAAAGGGGGGCACCGCCCCCCCCTTGCAACCCCCCGGGCGCATCAACGGGGGCACCGCCCCCCTTCCAACCCCCGGCGCGCTCAAAGACCCGTTCGACTTCCCTAACCTTCGGCGCTGCCCGATGATCGACCTGCACTCTCACATTCTTCCCTCCTTGGACGACGGAGCGCAGGACATCGAAGCTTCGCTGGCGATGGCCGAGATGGCCGTACGGGAAGACATCACCACGGTCGCCGCCACCCCGCACGTCAGCCCCAGCTACCCGCTCGACCCCGCGGCGATCGAGGACGGGCTGGAGCGGTTGAACAGGACCCTTGCCGAGGAGAACGTGCCGCTCTCGGTAGTGGCCGGGGCAGAGTTCGCCGCGACGAGCCTCACGGAGATCGACGACGAGAGCCTGCGGCGACTCGCCTTGGGGGGCGCCGACTGCCTGCTGGTGGAGAGCCCTTACGTCTCGGAGGTGCCCTTCTTCGAGCGGCTCATCTTCGACCTTCAGCTTCGGGGCTTTCGCATCCTGCTCGCGCATCCGGAACGCAGCCCGATGTTCCAGCGCAAGCCCGACCGCCTGAGCGAGCTCGTCGCACGCGGCGCTCTGTGCTCTGTCACCGCAGGGTCCATGGCGGGGGTATTCGGGACAACGGTGCGTAAGTTCACGCTCACTCTGTTTCGCGAGGGCCTGGTGCACGATGTCGCCTCTGACTCCCACGACGTGTCCCGCCGCCCTCCGGGTCTGAGCGCCGGCTTTCGCGCACTCGAGTCCGAGCTTCCCGGCATCAGCGACCAAATGTCCTGGTTCGCCGAGGAGTGCCCGGACGCGATCCTCGGCGGGCAGGCCCTGCCGCCTCGACCGCGCCGCCTCACCCCGCGACCGTCCACCTGGCGGCGCGTGCTGCGCACGGCGGGATGATCGTCGAGGGGGCCATCATGGCCGCCTGCGCGTTCTGCGCGCTCGGCGGCGCCGGTGCGTCCGAGCACCTGGCGGGCGTCAACGTGCATCCGCTGTGGGACGACAGCTCCGTGGCGGATTTCGACCGCGAGCTCGATATGGCGAAGTCGGCCGGAGCGAACGCCGTTCGCATGGATCTGTCCTGGTCGAGCCTCGAGCTGGAGGGAAAGGGCCAGTTCAACGAGCCCTACGTGGCCAAGGCAGACACATTCTTCGAGCACGCCCAGGACCGCGGCCTGGAGGTGATCGCCACCCTGACGTCGACGCCGTGCTGGGCCTCGAGCGCGCCCGAGAAGCTCAAGCGGGGGTGCGAGGGAGCGTGGTGGAAGCGCGACGTGCACGTCTACGCGCCCGCCGATCCGAACGACTACGCCGACGCGGCGGAGTGGGTTCTCAGGCGCTGGGGAAACCGACTCGGTGCCGTCGAGGTATGGAACGAGCCCAACCTGGCCATCTCGTTCAAGGCCCCCGACCCGGTGGCGTCCTATGCCTCGATCCTCAAGGCGGCCTACCCGCGGATGAAAGCGGCGGCGCCCGGCGTGACCGTGCTCGGAGGCTCGCTCGCGTTCTCCGATGGCGACTTTCTGAGCGCCCTGTACGACGAGCATGCCATCAAGGGCAGCTACGACGCCATCGCCTATCACCCCTACAACGAGTGGCGCCACCCCGGCGACCCCTGGCTGGCCAAGTGGAGGAAGTACGCCTACCGGCCCGGCACCCGCTGGATGCGCGACATCATGGTGGCACGAGGCGACGCCGAGGTGGACCTCTGGATCACAGAGACGGGCTTCTCCACCTGCCTGGCGGGCAGCGACCGCTGGTGCGTAAGCGAGGACCAGCAGGCCGAGTACACCGAGGCCACCTACCGGATCGCCCGCGAGCGGTGGCCCTTCGTCAAGGCGGTGGTCAGCTACAACCTCCGCAACAAGGGCAGCGCGCCCGGCGACCGCGAGGCGCAGTTCGGGCTTCTCCGGCGCGACTTCGAGCCCAAGCCCGCCTACCACGCCCTACGGCGCGCGCTCGCGCGCTGAGCCGGCCGCTGCAGCGAGGCCCGCCTATCCTCCCGGTCGTGCCTACCACGTTGCGCACGCGCGTACTACCGCTGGATGCGGCAAAGCTCACAGCGAGCGATGTCGATCGCTGGCGGGCGCTCGTCGACGCTGCGGTCGAACCGAACCCCTTCTTCGAGCCGGTGCTCGCTCTCGCCGCGTCGGAGCACCTGGGCGAGCGGGGCGTGTCGCTGCTCGTGGTCGAGGACGACGCGGGATGGCGGGCGTGCATGCCGGTCCGGGCCAACAAGATCGAGCGTGTCGTGCCTGGTCTGCGTACATGGGGTCACCTCTACTGCTTTCTCGGCACTCCCCTCCTCGACGCCGACCACGCGGTGCCGGCGGCGCGCTCGCTGCTGGGCATCGCCCTCGCCTCCAGGCGCCCGCTGACTCTCGCGACCCTGACCGATGGCGGGCCGGCCTCGAGCGCTATCGACCAGGCCGCCGCGGATCTCGGGCTCGTGACCATCGCCGAGACCCGGCACGAGCGGGCTTTCCTGGAGCGCAGGCCGGCCGGCGACTACCTCGACAGCATGCGCAGCCACCGCCGGCGTGAGCTCGACCGGCTCGGGCGCCGGCTCGAGGCGGAGCTGGACTGCCCACTCTCGGTAGTGGACGAGGCGGGTCAGGACGCCGCCGTGGACCGATTTCTCGAACTCGAGCGCTCAGGGTGGAAAGGACGCGCCGACACCGCCCTCGGCTCGTCTGCCGGACACGCCGCGTTCTTTCGAACGGTGTGCCGGGCGTTCGCCGCCGAAGGGCGCCTTCAGTTGCTCGCCCTCTCGGCCGACAAGAGAACGGTGGCGATGAAGTGCAACCTGTATGCGGGCGAGGGTGGCTTCTGCTTCAAGATCGCCTACGACGAGGAGCTCGCACGGTTCTCCCCAGGAGTCCAGCTCGAGCGGGAGAACGTCCGGCTCTTCCATCACGCGCGGTCCGAGCGGTGGCAGGACTCCTGCGCCGATCCCGAGAACGGGATGATCAACCGGCTCTGGCCGGACCGCCGCCGGATCCGCACGACTGTGCTCGCACGTCGCGGCGTTCGAGCTGAGGCGTCGCGCCACGGCATCAGGGCCGTGCGGGCGATCCGAGAATCTGAGAGGAGAAAGTCATCGACACGATCCTGAACATCGAAAGCGAATCTCTAGAAAATGGCTTCGGCAGGGCCCCCGTGGGCGTGGGGCACTCACTCACCCAGCACCCTCTGCTCAGTGTCGAGGCGATCGCGCGCCTGGCCGAGCGGCTGCCCGAGGATCGCGTAGAGCACAACGTCGCCGACCTCCCCAAGGTGGTGGATCCGAACGCGGTCCGCCAGAGGGACGAGCCGCCGGGCGAGATTGCCCGCAACATCGAGCGCAACGGCTGCTGGATGGTGCTCAAGAACATCGAGTCGGACGCGGATTACAAGCGCCTCCTCGACGAGTGCCTCGACGAGGTGGCGCCCTACGTGCGCGAACGCGACGGTGGGATGACCGAGCGCGAGGGCTTCATCTTCCTGTCGGCTCCGGGATCGGTGACCCCTTCGCATACCGACCCCGAGCACAACTTTCTGCTCCAGGTCAGAGGTACCAAGCAGATGAACGTGGGTCGCTTCCCTGACACCGAGACCGAGCAGCTTGCGCTCGAGCAGGCCCTCGGTGGCGGACACCGAAACGTGAACTGGGAGCCTGCCGACCCGGTCACCTTCGCCCTGCAGCCGGGCGATGGCGTGTACGTGCACCCTCATGCCCCTCACTGGGTGCAGAACGGGCCGGAGGTCTCGGTCTCGCTGTCGATCACCTTTGCAACGCCCGCCAGCCAGAAGACACGGCGGGTGCACGCGATAAACGCCCGCCTGCGACGACTCGGCCTCTCCCCCACGCCTCCCGGCCGCAGGCCCCGCCTCGACCGCGGCAAGGTGGCGGGCTTCAACGCGATGGGCCGCGTTCGCGCTCTCAAGCGCTGACATCCGTTCGCGCTCTCAAGCGCTGACATCCAGTGATGCGCTCACCAACTTCGGCCGGCTGACACACGTCTTCAGATCGGCAGCCGGTTTTCCTGCCGACCGCTTGTGTATGGTGCGTTTTCGCAACGCCGAGCTTCCGCTGCCGACGCGGAAGACGGGGGAACCAGGTAGCAGGGGCGAACCGCACTCTCTTTGCCGAGGGTGACGGCGCGCAGGCTTCTTCAGCGCGAGCCCGTCAGCTAACCCCGTAGGCCGACGAAGGAGATGAATGAGTTACCGAGCTACGCTCATGCTCGCAAGCGTTCTTGCGATGCTCGCCATTGTGGTCCCTGCCGCACCCGCCGACGCGCGGCCGGCGAACGATCGGCTGGAGAGGCTGGCTAGGGCCAAGATCAACGCCCTGCGCGCCCGTAACGGCGTACCTCCCCTTCGCACCTCCAGGACGCTTACGCGATCCGCCGCCTCTTACGCGCGCTACATGCTGCGCACCGGCTACTTCGGACACCTGTCCACCATCCGCGCCTCGCGCCGCTACCGCAGCCTCGGCGAGATCATCCTGCTCCACCGCGGACTGCACGGCCGGCCGCGAATCGCGGTCAAGTACTGGGCAAAGTCGCCGGGGCACCGCTACGTGATGCTCACCCCCAAGTACCGCTCGATCGGGATAGGCAAGGCCAGTGGCTTCTTCCAGGGCCACAACGTCACGCTCTGGGTATCGCACGTCGGGCGGCGGTAGGCCGGCCGGCCCCGCGCGCTAGGAGGCCGGCTCGCCCGGCGTCTTGCGCGGCACGAGCACCGAGCGCTTGAACTCGGCCACCAGCGTGCCGTCCTGGTTGAGCACGCGGGTGTGAACGCGCACCACGCCGCGGTCGGGCTTGGAGCGCGACTCCTTCACGTCGAGCACCTCGCTCTCGCAGAAGAGGGTGTCACCGTGGAAGACCGGAGCCGGATGGGAAAGCTCGTCCGTGGCCAGGTTGGCGATGGCCTTGCCCGAGATGTCGCCTACCGACATGCCGAGGGCGAGCGAGTAGACCAGTGGTCCGACCACCACGTTGCGCCCCTGCTGGGACTCCCCCGCGTACACGTCGTTGATGTGCAGCGGGTGGTGGTTCATGGTGATCATGCAGAAGAGGTGGTCGTCGGACTCCGTGACGGTCTTCGCGGGCCAGTGCTTGTAGGTGGCGCCCAGCTCGAACTCCTCGAGGTAGCGGCCGTACTGGCGCGCGCCCGTAGCCTCGCGGGCCGCCTGATCTGTGGTGAACTCACCGCCCATCGGCGCGGCACTCTAATGGTTCTCGGTGAGCAGCCGAAGGCGGGCAGCACGCATGAGCGATAGATTCCCGCGCCGTGCGAAACCCTCGTGACTTCTTCAAGCCCCTGGCCATCGGCGCCCCCGAGCCGATTCGCGAAGTGCCGCTCACGCCCTCGCGGATGATTCACTTCTTCGACCCCTCTAACGAGAAGATCGTGGGCAAGCTCGCAGACCTCGCCACCAAGGCGGATGTGCTGCTCGGCAACCTCGAGGACGCGGTCGCCGTGGAGAACAAGGAGGCGGCTCGCGAGGGTCTCGTGAAGGCCGGCAGGGAAATCGACTTGGGCGAATGCGCCCTGTGGACCCGCGTCAACGAGCTCGCGAGTCCCTGGCTCCTCGACGACCTCACCACCCTCGTCACCGAGATCGGCGACAAGCTGGAGGTGGTGATGGTTCCCAAGGTGGAGGGCGCCTGGGACATCCACTACGTGGACCAGCTCCTCGCCCAGCTCGAGGCCAAGGCCGAGCTCGACCGGCCCATCCTCGTGCACGCCATCCTCGAGACCGCCCAGGGCGTGACCAACCTCGAGGAGATCGCGGCCGCCTCCCCGCGCATGCAGGGCATGAGCTTCGGCCCCGCCGACCTCGCGGCCTCGAGGCGGATGAAGACCACCCGTGTAGGCGGGGGCCACCCGGGCTACCTCGTGATCTCCGATCCCGACCCCGACGATCCCGAGGCCGATCGCCCGACCGCGCAGCAGGATCTCTGGCACTACTCCATCGGCCGCATGGTCGACGCCTGCGCCGCTAACGCCATCCTCCCCCACTACGGCCCGTTCGGCGACATCAAGGACCTGAAGGGCTGCGAGGCCCAGTTTCGTGCCGCCTTCCTCATGGGCTGCGTCGGCGCGTGGACGCTGCATCCCGCGCAGATCGACGTGGCCAAGAAGGTCTTCTCGCCCGACCCCGACGAGGTCAAGTTCGCCAAGAAGGTGCTCGAGGCGATCCCCGACGGCCGCGGCGTGCACATGATCGACGGCAAGATGCAGGACGACGCGACGTGGAAGCAGTGCAAGGTGATGGTCGATCTGGCCGAGCAGCTGGCGGAGAAGGACCCCGAGCTGGCCGAGGCCTACGGGCTCTAGCCCGACTCGCACGATGCGCTTTTTCGAGTTCGAAGCCCGCCGGATCGTCGAGGACGCCGGCATTCCGGTGACCAAGTACGGGTTCACCCAGAGTGCCGAGGAGGTCGCGAAGATCGCCGAGGACATCGGCGGGCCGGTGGTGATCAAGTCGCAGGTGCTCACCGGAGGGCGGATGAAGGCGGGCGGCGTCAAGTTCGCCGACACTCCCTCAGAGGCCTCCGAGCACGCAGCCGAGATCATGCAGCTCGAGATCAACGGGCACCAGCCGCGCGGCGTGCTGGTCGACCCGAAGGCCCAGATCAAGCAGGAGTACTACGCCAGCGTGGTCTGGGACGGCACCCGCAAGCAGCCGATGATGCTGTTCAGCGATATGGGCGGGATCGACATCGAGGAGGTGGCCGAGACCCACCCCGACCACGTGGGCCGCGGGCACTTCTCCAACCTCATTCCCCTCTCGGACTTCCAGGCCAAGCAGACGATCGCCGCGACCGGGGTCACCGGCAAGGCGCTCACCCGCCTCACGCCGATCCTCACCGCCCTCGCGCGCCTCTTTGCCGAGCGCGACCTGACCCTGGCCGAGATCAACCCGCTGGCCGAGCTCGAGGACGGCTCCTTCGTCGCCCTCGACGCCCACATGGAGATGGAGGACGAGGCGCGGCCGCGCCAGAAGGCGCTGCTGGCCAAGCTCGAGATCGCCGAGGACGACCAGCGCTCAGGCTACGAGCCCTCCCCCTTCGAGGCAGCCGTCAAGGCGATCGACTCGGCCGACCACCGCGGCGTGATCCAGGGCAAGGACACCGGCTTCGAAGGCAACATCGGGCTGGTGATCGGCGCCGGCGGGGGCTCACTCACGCTCACGGACGCGGTGCGCTCGCAGGGCGGCAATCCGGCCAACTACTCGGAGATCGGCGGCAACCCCTCGGTGGCCAAGGCGTGCGGGCTGGCCAAGGAGGTGCTGAGCAAGGACGGAGTCGAGAACCTCGCTGTGATGATGTCGATCGTGTCCAACACCCGGGTCGACATCGTGGCCCGCGGCGTGATCAAGGCCTGCCTGGAGCTCGACAAGGACCCGAGCGAGACGATCGCCATCTTCCGCATCCCCGGCGCTTGGGAGGAGGAGGGGTTCAAGATCCTCGACCACTACGGGATCGAGTACTGCGACCGCTCGGTCTCCATGCACGAGGCCGCGCAGCGAGCGGTCGAGAAGATCCAGGGCAGCTGACTTGAGCATCCTGATCGACAAGGACACGACGTTCATCGTCCAGGGCATCACCGGGCGCGAGGCCGTGAGCCTCACCCGCGAGTGCCTGGACTACGGCTCGAACATCGTCGGGGGCGTCACCCCCGGCAAGAAGGGGCGCGAGGTGCACGGCGTGCCGGTGTTCGACACCGTGCAGCAGGTGATCGCCAACAACGACGGCGAGGTGCCGGACGGGTCGGTGGTCACCGTGCCCCCCGGGTTCACCAAGGATGCTGTGCTGGAGGCCATCGAGTCGGGTATCAAGCTGGTCGTGATCGTGACCGAGCGCATCCCGCGCCGCGACGTGGGACAGATGGTCGAGCTGGCCCACCTGCGCGGAGCGCGCATAATCGGGCCCAACTGCCTGGGCCTGATCGTGCCGGGGGTGGCCAAGATGGGCGGCATCGGGGGGCCGGCGCGCAACGCGGCGCAGGCCTACCAGCCCGGCTCGGTGGGCGTGATGAGCCGCTCGGGCGGCATGACCACCGAGATCTCCTCCACCCTCACCGCCGCCGGCCTCGGTGTGTCCACGGCTGTCTCGATCGGTGGCGACCCGCTCATCGGCTCCACCTACGCCGAGCTGATGCCCCTCTTCGAGGCCGACGAGGAGACGGAGGCGATCGTGATCTACACCGAGCCGGGCGGCCGCATGGAGGCGCAGCTGTCGGAGTGGATGGTCGAGAACGACTCGCGCCTTCCGATCGTGGCCTTCATGGCCGGCCGCTTCATGGACGACGATGCGATGAAGGGAATGTCCTTCGGGCACGCGGGCACGATCGTGGAGGGCAAGGAGGACACGGCGGCGGAGAAGATCGCCCATCTCGAGGAGGCCGGCATCCCGGTAGTCGAGCGAATCGATGAGATCCCCGACGTGGTCAAGCGCAAGCTCTCAGAGACGCAGGCGGCCTGATGTCTCACATCTTCATCGACGTCGAGGTCTCCGATGGGGTGCGCAGCGACGCAGAGCTCGCCAAGAAGCTCGAGGAGGTCTGCCCGGTGGACATCTTCGCCGACCGCGACGGAGGCGTGGAAGTGGTGGAGGAGAACGTCGACGAGTGCATCCTCTGCGAGATGTGCGTGCGCGTCGCCCCGCCCGGGGGAGTGCGTGTGATCAAGCTCTACGACGACGGCGCAGCGCTCGAGCGCTGACCCGAGGGCGCCGCTAGCCGCGCGCGCGGCTGAGGTGGCGCTCGAAGACGTTGGCCAGCAGCTTGATCACGGCCGAGTCCCCGCTCACTCTCACGTAGCCCTTCTCGTAGGCGCGGGCCCACTCGCGCAGGCCACCCTCCACGGCGAGCGTGTTGAACTGCTGGCGCTGGACGATCACGTCCACCCTTGCGTCGCCCGCCGGGTCGCGCTCGATCTTCGGTCCCGGCACCTCGACGCGCCAGATCGGGGCGTCACCGCCGCGCGCGGCAAGCTCCAGGCGGATGACCAGCTTGAGCTTGCCGATAGCCGGAACGTCAGTCACCAGGCGCTCGACCGCCTGCCGGATCAGGTGCTTGGTATCGGCCGCGGACACCTGTTCACCCTATCCGGCCCGGCTTTCCCGTCGTGCGAAGGGGGGT